>ERZ1034915.936-NODE-936-length-17689-cov-6.532097_pt1 | contig 17689 bp, 11 predicted proteins | sample MGYA00520592_ERZ1034915 | MGnify/ENA primary metagenome ERZ1034915 (study PRJEB33766, sample SAMN09781787) | gut metagenome | biome: gut microbiome | host: Homo sapiens | place: Madagascar | study: EMG produced TPA metagenomics assembly of the PRJNA485056 data set... | reverse complement strand
GCATCCAGAACCATCATCTTTCAACTTTTTCTTTTCCTATGGGATGGCTGTGATATGGCCAAGACAAAAGGGGGCTCAATACCAAGATACATTTGGCCGTGGATGCGCATGGTATGCCGGTCAAAATCCTTATTACAGAAGGTACCACTGCGGATTGTAAGTAAGCTGAAGCCTTGATTGATAACATCAAAGCGAAGGTTCTTCTGGCAGACCGTGGTTATGATTCGGACGCAATTGTCGAGAAAGCGGAAAAAGCAGGGATGAAGGCAGTTATTTCCCCAAGAAAGAATCGCAAAATGCAACGTGAATACGATAAGGAGTTGTACAAGTTACGGCATTTTGTTGTCGAGAATGCATTCATGATATTAAAACGTTGGCGCGGAGTCGCAACCAGATATGCTAAAAACACCGCTTCGTTTCTTGCTGCAGTACAAATCAGGTGTATTGCGGCTTGGGTCTTTTAACTATTGACGACACGATCTAGACCGGCATCCCAAATTTCTACCGGAGAACACATGGCTGGAGCAACATTCTTTGCAGACCGCACGCATATACCATCCTCATTTCTTGCCGTGCTGCAGAAGGCACCCCAATTCGCCGACGTCACCCTGCACTCACATAATTTCATTGAAGTTGTCTTTGTTGCAAAAGGGAGCGCCGTTCATTCCCATATCGACAGAAACGGGAATATGCGGACGAACTGTCTGATCCAGGGCGATATCTTTTCCGTGCAGCTGAATGAACAGCATTCGTATGAGTGCGGACACGGACTGGTTCTCTACAATATTTTTCTGCGGCCGGAGTTTCTGGAGAAACACCCCGGCCTGCGTGAACTGCCGGGCTGGCAGATTTTCTTCGGAGAGCGCACGAATATACCGGACACCATGATCCACTTCTCCGCCGCAATACGCGCCAGAGGCATAAAAAACCTGGAGCGGGCGGTAGCGGAATTTGAAGAACGGGAACCCGGCTACCGGATGGTGGTGGAAGCTCAGATACTCGACTTTCTCGTCACCGCAATGCGCAGTTCAAGAATGAAGCGTCCGGAAATCGGCGAAGCCCGTTTCAGCATTCTGCAGTCAATTGCGATGATGGAAGAAAATCCGGAACAGCATTTCACCCTGGAGCAACTGGCGAAATTCTGCAAAATGAGCATTCCCGCCTATACACAGAAATTCCGCTCCACCCTCGGTCTTTCGCCGATGCAGTATCTTCAGAAGATACGGCTTTTTCAGGTTCAGCACTATCTGGCGGCAACCGGCCTTTCCATTGGCGAAATCGCGGAACTGACCGGATTCTGCACGGCGAACTATCTGATCAAGATTTTTCACCGGGAACTCGGCATTACGCCGGCCCAATACCGGAAAGCGCGGCGGAACCTGCCGGTAAAATAGCGGATCGTTACATTATTTCTATAAATTCTCTCTTTGCACTTCAATTGTTTTATGGTATACTATCCATAGATAATTTGAGGTTTGCAACATGACAAAAGAGACGATTCATCTTGACTTCGATTCACAGGGGAATGTAAGTTCACTGAAATTCACTGATGTGGAATTTATTGCCCCGGAATGGAAAGGAAACGGTCTGTTCCGGATCTGCCTGCGCGATTTCGTCGGCAATCCGCTGCTGCTTGAGCGCAGCGACTTCAGATCGGTCCGGCGGACGGACAGCAAAGGAACAGCCCGGCTTGTTTTTTCCGATTGTATCAAATTTCCGGATACCGTCGTCAACGTGAGCGCGACTCCGGACGGTCCGGCCGTATCCTGGCGGATCTCCGTGGCGCCGGGAAGTGAGGATTTCGCGGTGGAATGGATCGATTTTCCCCGGCTCCGCCTCGGTCGTTTCCCGGACGGCAAATATCTCCTGCCGTTCGCGGAAGGCACCCTGCTGACGGATCTCGAAAAGCGGGAACACACCGCCACGTTCCGCTGTGAAACAGCCGAATACCCGCTGTCCGGAGTCGGCGGCTTCTATCCGGGGCCGGCGGCCATGCAGTTTGAGGCGTTCTATACCGGAGATGCGGGACTCTGCATTCTTTGCCGCGATCCGGAGCATTTCCCCAAAAGCATTGATTTCCGTCCGGACGGCGATGCCGCCGTCCCTTTCCTCCAGCATTTCACCGGCGGAGAAAACGCCGTGGCTTATGACGTTGCCGTCATCGGCTTCCGGGGGGACTGGCAGACCGCGGCGGAAATCTACCGCAACTGGATGGAGCATCACGATCCCCGGCTGCCGGCCAGACTGCATACCCGGCTTCCCGACTGGCTGGCGGCATCTCCGGTGATCCTGGCTTATCCGGTAAAAGGAAGCGGCCTGGATCACGGAGGCCTGATTCCGAATGAGTATTACCCCTACTCGGCCGCCCTGCCGGTAATGGAACAATACCGCAGGCGCTGGAACTGCGGCATCATGGCCCTGCTCATGCACTGGGAAGGAACCGCGCCGTGGGCGCCGCCTTACATCTGGCCGCCCTCCGGCGGAGAAGAGATGCTGGCGCAGTTCATCCGGACAATGCACTTGAACGGCAACCGCGTCGGTCTCTACGCCTCCGGCATCGGCTGGACACAGAAAAGCATGATCGACCCCGCATACGACCGGACACGGCAGTTCTCGGACGAACACCTGGAACAGGAAGTCTGCGTCGGACCGCGCGGAGAGGCATTTTCCCGTGTCTGCAATGGTCTCCACGGACAGCGGATCGGCTACGATCTCTGCCCGGAACGGCCATTCACGCAGTCGCTGGTCGTCCGGGAAGTGGCAGCCGCCTCCGGACTCGGCGTCGATTACCTTCAGTATTTCGACCAGAACCAGGGGGGCGCCGCGCCGCTCTGTTATTCAAAGCGCCACGGACACCCGGCATTGCCCGGCGCCTGGCACACGGCCTCCATGCGGCATTTGCTGGACAAAGCGCAGGAAGCCGCAGGAGAAACAGTGCTGGGCTGTGAAAACGCCGCCGCCGAACCATATATGAAGGTCTGCTGCCTGAACGATCTGCGCAGCCATCTGGCCTGGGGAACCGGCGGAATTCCGGTGCCGCTTTACTCATTTGTCTTTCATGAATACGCAGCGGGTTTTTCCGGGAACGGAGTCTGCCTCAGCGGCTGGGTGGACGTGGAGCGGACGCCCTTTTTCCTGCAATGGACAATGGGCTGGAATTTCGCCTGCGGCAATCTGCTTTCCGTGGTTCTGAAAAACGGCGGGAAAATCCACTGGCACTGGAATCTGCCCTGGAGCTTCCCCGAACCCGCACAGGAACCGCTGATTGAGCTGATCGGCAATCTGACAAGATGGCGGCGCGGCATGGCGGCGGAATTTCTTGTCGCCGGACGAATGGAAGGGACGCCGGCCGTTTCCTGCGGTACGAGAACGATTTACCTGAAAAACCATCCGCCGGTCGAAGTCCCGGCTGTAACAGCTTGCGCCTGGAGCCATGAAGACCGCCGTGCCGTACTGCTGGTGAACTGCGGCGAAAAGCCTGAAGCATGCCGCATTGATTTCACACACGCCGAACACGGCACGATTCACTTTTCAGAAAAACGCAATACCGGAACATTTGAAGGCAAGCATGCTCTGCTGGAAGTGCCGCCGCTCGACGCTGTTCTTATATCCCTGTCCCCGAAAAAAACAACAACCCGGAACGAAAGGTAGAATCATGAACACCCTTGAAACACGTTTCACTTCAGTCGAAAGGAAAGCAGGCCGGGAAAGGCCGTCTGACGACATGTGCGTGCTGATGCCGCCGACGGGCTTCGGCTCCCGGAAAAAGCGCAGTTTCACCCTTATTGAGCTGCTCGTTGTGATCGCAATCATTGCGATTCTGGCGTCGATGCTGCTGCCGGTGCTGAATCAGGCGCGCGGAAAAGCCCAGACGATCGCATGTGTCAGCAATCTCAAGCAGATCGGCATGAGGCTTGCGGCCTATGTGGATGATTCCGCCGGCTTTCTGCCCGGCATTCTGCTTAAGAATCCGGCGACGCCCGGTGCCGGCTGGGGTTCCTGGTTCGGTCCGTTGCAGACGCCGGTTTCAGCGCAGTACACCGGCGACATTACGGCAGATAAACTCTTTGCCTGCCCCGCACAGGCCGTGACCGTCGCCTCCCCCATATCCTATGCTGCCAACCAGCTGGTATTCTCCGACAATTACCGGGTCACCCCGGCCTGGTGGGGCGGCGGCGGCGCAATCAAACCGGGCAACTGCAATTACGGCTCCATCAGCGGCAAAATGATTGTCATTGACGGCCGCGACCCGAATAATCTTGCCAAATCATTCTGGCGCTATGCCGCCAACGAACCGGGCCTGGCAAGTGCGATTCCCCGTCATGTCGGCAACACGATCAATGCGCTCTGGCTGGATTACCACGTCACCAGCTTCGTCACCTCCGCCCCCGGAATGCCGTTTTCGGCTTACCCGTTCAACCTCGACGATGAAGAATGCCGAAAAATGCAGTATTACAACAGGCCCTGACGGATGTCCGCCCGGCCGCTGCGGAAACAGACGGCCTCGTTCTTCCGCTGAATTTCTTGAAATTGGAACAGACTATGAAACAGATTGTTTTGGTTATGGCATGCCTGACTCTGGCGACATCAGGCATGACGGCCGCGGAACCGCTCAGAATCCGCGGGGCAAACTTCGGTAACTGGTTCCTTGCCGGAGAAGATACCGCATTCCGCGTCGAATCCGGGAACTGTCCGGACAACGCAACCGTCACGGTGCGGATACTGAACTCCTCCGGCGGAGAAGTGCTGTCGGAAAAAATGCCGGGCCGGGAATTCCTGAAATCAGGATGGCGCACGAAAATAGAGGAACCGGGTTTCTACGAAGCGGAGTTTCAGATCGACGGCGAAACAGTGGCGGAAACTTTCTGCGCGGAAGTGAAGCGGGAAGCGCCGCAGGATCGTTCCAGACGCATCATTGCCGCACGCGAGATGATTCCCGTGATGCGTCACGGATTCATCGTTGCACCGGAGAAAACCAGACCTGCGGCGAAAATCTCCCCGGTTTTCAGCGCATCGCCTCACATGGAATTCTTCAGCCAGGCGCTGCCCCTTGCCCGGCTGGTCGGATTCCACAGTCTCCGGCTTCATCACTTTCCCTGGTGCGTCATTGAGCCGGAAAAGGGGAAATTCGACTGGCGTTACCCGGATGCGGCCATGCGGGTCGCCCGCGAAAACGGTTTCCCGCCCGCCAATATCATCGTCAACACATTCAATACTCCCCGCTGGGCATCGCCTCATCCGGAAGAGGACTGGTTCGACAACTGCATCACCGTGTGGGGATGCTATGCGCCGAAAAATTTCAACGACTGGGCCAATTACCTGACGGAACTGATGAACCGCTATCCGGGGCTGAAAGCGGTGGAACTGATGAACGAACCCAATTTTCCGGGTTTTTCCTGTTTCTGGCACGATACGCCGGAACGGTATCAGGAACTGATGCGCACAGGCTATGAAGCGGTCAAATCCGCCTCTCCCCGGACTGCGGTGTGGCTGAGCGGCGGCATCAACAGCATTTTCTATGAAAACTTCCTCCGGAACGGCGGCGGCGGATATTTCGATATCCTGCCAGTGCACGGGCCGCAGAATCCGGGAGAATACCGCAGCGCCGAACGGCTGACCGGCACGCCGCACAAACCGATCGTCAACTCCGAATGGCACGCCTGCCTCCTTGTCCCCGGCCGCGACGCGCCGTATCCTTCCGACCGGGCGCTGGCGAAAAAAATGATGATCGACTTTCTGACGCAGATCCATGCCGGCATTGAGGAAATCTGCCTGTTCTCGATCATGAACATCTGGAATTCCGAGCGGGAAAGCCTGACATTCTATGAGAAGCACAAACATCTGGTTTCGCATGTTTCAGGACTGTTCCGCCGCGCCCCCTATGCCCAGCCGCGCTATATGGCAGCGAGCTGGCACACGCTTTCGCGCCTGATCCGCGGCAAACCCGGAATCGGCAGCGGCTATTCATTTTCCGCAGCCGGTGTGCAGCAGAATGCACAGCGGATCGAGAGCGATTCCGGAACGCTGCTTTTCGTCTGGAACACCGGCCGCGAGCCGGTGCCGGTGCATGAGGAATTGCTGAAAGCGGCCCGGAACTGCGAAGTGCTGCGTGCCGACGGTTCCCGCGTCTCCGACTGGGCAAAAGAGATGCTGGCGCCCGACATCTACTATATCGTCCTCTCGCCGGACATCGGGACGGTTGCGGAATGGAAAAATACGGCGGAACTTCTGAAATACCCGGACAGCCGAAACCTTCTCGACCGTACCTGGCAAAGTCACTATGTCGTCACCCCGCTCTTTGACGCCCGGATGAAACCGCATGGAAAACCGGAAATGACCGCAATTTCCACCCGCGTCATCTTCGATCCGTCAGTAAAACCGGGCGTGATCGACGCGAAGTTCGCCCTGGGGATCTCCGGCGGCAAGCTCGATCTGCTCGTACAGGTCAAAGATGAAATCCACGTTTCCGGCCAGGCCGGGAAAGCCCCGTGGGAGGTGGACAGCGTGCAGTTCGGCATCGATACGCGCAACCGCGGACTGCGTTCCGACCAGGTGGAATTTGTCGCCTCCCTGGAACGGGATCAGCGCGCCGTACTGCGCAAAGTCGTCTCGCCCGCGATCGGCGGCGACCTGCCGACGCGCTACACACCGCCGGAGAAAGTTCCGGGAGCGGAGCTTCGCCACGGGGAATGCCGCATTGAACGCCGCGGAAACCTGACCGAATACCGCATCCGGCTGGATCTGGCGGAACTCTATCCATTGGTATTCAGGCCGGGAGATTCCCTGCGTTTTTCGATTCTGGTCAATAACAACAACGGCGACGGACGGTCGGCTTACTGGGAGTGGAGTTCGGGGATCGGCGGCGACAAGGCGCCGGAGAAATACGGGACTCTGACCCCTTCAACCGGGAAAAAAATCCTGATGAAACAGGACGACCTGACGCTGAAAAGCTGGAAGAAGGACTACGATCTGACTCCCGGAAAAATTGTCCGCGTCGACACGCGCAATGCGCTTGCCGCCAGCGTCGGCACCTGGCCGAAGACGGTAGTGCCGGGCGGCTGTTACCGCATCCGCTTCACAGCCCGCGGCAGCGCCAGTGCTCTGATCTGCAAAGCATCCGGCAAGACCCTGCCGATGTTCGATGCGACGCCGCAATCGCCGCTTTCGGAAGAGTGGCGCACATTTGAATACCGTTTGACGATTCCTGCCGGAGCGACGGATTGCGCACTCTCGTTCCTCGCCTGGAGCCGGCGTGGGAAATGGTTTGAAATCAAGGATTTTTCCGTCATCGGCGAATAGGACCTTGCGCAGGAGAAAGTACCGGGAAAGGAGAATGGAAATGTACACACTTCTGATGCTTGACGACGATCTGCTCTTCCGACGCGACAATGTTGTCCGCCGTTATGGAGAAGCCGAACTGCGTCCGGATGCCGTGTATACGGATCCGGCAATGGCCACGCCATGGCCCGCCTGCTGGGTGTTCCGTCTGGACAGCGGCTGTTATCGCATGCTCTATCTGGGAGCGCCGCGCAACGAGCTTCGGCAGCATTATCTGCTGGGTGCAGTCAGTACCGATGGCGTGCATTTTGAGCCGGAGGATTATACCGGTGAGATTGACCTTGAACACCGCATTGCAGTCAATATGATCCGCGCCGTCGGCGATGAAGAAATCGGAGCGGTGTTTGAAGACGCCTGCACCCCCTCCCTCTCCGAACGCTATCGCATGCTTACCACGGGCGTCGTAATTTCAGCAGAGAACGATCCTGAAACTTACTATGTCAGAACCACGATCTATGTCTCCGGCGATCTGCTGCACTGGACACGAAAGGCAGAAATCCCCCCTTTCCGCGCCGAACCGCTGATGTCGGTTTTTCACAACCGGGCACACTCCTGCATGACGATCGCGCACCGCCCCTGGTGGGGCATCCGCAAAGTGGGAATCCGCGACACGGCCGACTGGGTGAACTACTCATCCTACGAACCGGTCATGCAGGCGGATGCGCTGGATGCGCCGCTGGCGGAAGTGTATGGCATGACGGTCTTCCCGTACAACGGGATTTACCTGGGATTTCCGCATATTTACTCCGGTGCGGCCCCCGGACTGCACGCCAAATTCTTTGGCGGGACAATGCGGGTGCAGCTGGCGTATTCCTCCGACGGTCACCACTGGTTCCGCTCGCTGCGCACTCCGCTGCTGTCCGGCAGCGAAGGGAAGAAGTACGGACTGCCGGAATGGAAAATGGTCTGGGCGACAGGCATGCAGGAACTGCCGGACCGGAGTCTGTGCATCTATGCCGGCGCCACGGAACTGGAACACGGCCCCGCGTTTCAGCGGCCGGATACCCGAACCAATCTGCTGACCTGCCGTCTGCGCAAAGACGGTTTCATCCGTCTGTCAACCGCCGACTCGAATGCGGTTTCCACCGTCGCGACGCGGGAATGCATCTGGCACGGCGGCGAGTCCCATTGGAACCTCCGGGCCGACCGCGCAACGGTGGCGGTGTACGAATCCGGGGATGTGAAGTGTGTCGATATGAATATTCTGGGATACTGCAAACCGGTCGCCGGTTTTTCGCATGAAGACTGCATTCCTTTTTCGGGCGACAGCACCAACTGGATTCCGCGGTACCGCGGCGGCCGGAACGTCGCCTCCCTGACGGGGCATGTGCTCTGTTTTGAAATACGTTTTGAAAACGGCGACTTCTACTCGTTCAGCGGCAATGCCACTTTCGTTTTCAATGTCGAAGGGGAACGCTATCGGCAGACAGGATGCCTTCCGGAAAGATAACAGAGGAATACCCGGCGTTTTTCGCCGCCGCACAGCCCCTCCCAACCATGGAGAAAACTGCACATGAAAATCAATAATCTGGAAAAATTTCTTTCAAAAACCGCCTCCGGGGAATCCGCCGCCGGCATCGTCGTCACCTCACACGACGCGGCAATTTCCGAGCTGGCAGCCGATTGCGGATTCGACTTCGTCTGGCTCGACATGGAACACTCACCACTGACAATCGTCGATGCCATGCATCATATGACGGCTCTGCGCGGCACCGGCTGCGCCCCGTTCGTTCGGGTGGCGTGGAATCTGCCGTATCTGCTCAAACCGGTACTTGATCTCGCGCCGGCGGCGGTGATCGTGCCGATGGTCAACAATGTCTGCGAAGCGGAAGCCGCCGTCAGAGCGTGCCGTTATCCGGCGGATGGCGGCGAGCGCGGATTCGCCGTCCGTCGCGCCAACGGCTACGACCGCGACTCCCTCGACATCTATCTGGAAGCGTCCCGGCGCGAACCGCTCGTCATCGTCCAGATCGAACACCGCGAAGCTGTCCGCAATATCGATGAAATTCTGCGTGTCGAAGGTCTCGGCGGCATTTGCATCGGCCCCTGTGACCTCTCGTCATCCTACGGGAAAACCGGCAGATTCGACGATCCGGAGGTAGCCGGCGCAATCGACCGCGTAAGAGAGCGGACGCTGGAAGCGGGGATTCTGCTTGGCGGCTTCTGCGCCGGCGCGTTCTGGCAAAACCGCTTCATGAACTGGAAGGCGCTCTGCACAGACTCCGGTCTCCTCGCTTCCGCCGCCCGGCGACTGCTTCAAACTCATCTCAATCACGCATACGCCCAATGATTCTCCTGGCGGATTCGGAAGGGTTCCGGCAACCGGGGACAGTTTTCCGCGTCCTTTCCTCCGGCGGGCGACATGAAATTTTCAACGGTAAGTTGCATTTTTCATTTTCTGCTGTATAGTTAGGGCTTGCTGAAAAAAAGATAAAACGTTAAATATAAAAGCCTTAACTGTACATTTATGATATGTTGCTGTATATTATTCCTGTGAAAATGCAGAAAAACCTTGCAGGAGAGAATCTGAATGTATCGAAAATCGCGTCACGATGATGAATTACCGGAAATCGGCCTGTATTTTGAAGGACGTTTGAATCCCGAAAATCGCTGGGTAAAAATGGCCGAACGTTTGCCGTGGCAAGAACTCGAAGCCGATTATGCCAGACATTTCAAAAGTTGTGGTCGCGGAGAGGTTGCGTTGAATGTTCGAGTGGCAATGGGCGCATTGCTCATCAAAGAAATCCTTGGGTTGAGTGATCGTGCAGTGGTTGATGCCGTGAGCGAAAATCCGTATCTGCAATACTTTCTCGGGTTCAAAAGCTTCGAGACGAAACCACCTTTCAATGCCTCCTTGATGACGCATTTTCGGAAGCGTCTTCCTGCGGAAGTGATTAATCGCTTCAATGAGAAAATCATTGAGTTGTCTCGAAAAGACTCTTCACCAGATGATGATCCTCCGCCGGAAAGCTGCGGGAAACCGGACTCTGCCCCACAGGAGCCGAAACCGGAAAATGCCGGAACCATTCTGATGGATGCGACTTGCGTCCCGGCGGACATCAAATATCCGACGGATTTGAATTTGGTCAATGATGCTCGTGAAGTTACCGAACGTCTCATTGATCAATTGCGGCAACAGCAGGCCAATCCTTCACCGCGTCCGCGCACCAAGCCGCAAATCTGTCGCCGGAGGTATCTTGAAATCATCAAGCATCCGAAGTGCGGCGTTGCCAGACGGAGGAGCGCATTGCGTTTTCTGCTGAACGCTGTCCGCCGAAATTTAGAGTTTATTAATGTGCTTCAGCAGCAAACAGATTCAGACGTTGGAGCCGCAACTGAACAAATCCGGGTGATTCGCATGGTTCACGATCAGCAACGGGAAATGCTGGATCGGAAATCGCATCGGATTGATTGCCGGATCGTCAGTTTGCATCAACCACATGTGCGTCCGATTGTACGCGGAAAAGCTGGTCGGATGTAATTTTCACGGACTTGCGGATGCCGGAAATGAACGGTTCGGAGCTGGTACAGATTATTCGGCGGAACCCGGCATGGAACAAGGTCCGGGTGGTGGCGATTACGGCGGATATCATGTTCGACAAGGAGCAGGAGGCGGTCTTTGACGCGGTTCTGCTGAAGCCCATTTCGCTGGAGCAGCTGTTTACCGTGCTGCACGGATTTTCGGAATCAGCCCGATGACCTCCGCGGGATTTCATGAAACCGCCATTTAACCGCAGCTTTCAGACCGGCCGCCGGACGGAACCACCCTCCTTCACATACATGGGCAGCTGAATGTGGAAGCGGGGAATTTCGTTGCGGAACACACGTTTCAGCTGGGCGAAAAGCAGATGCAGCCCCTCCGCCGGGCGGCAGCCGACTGTGGTCAGGGGCGGCCGGCAGGGGGACTCCTCTCCGAACCCGTGGAATGCGATCACGCTCACATCATCGGGAATCCGCAATCCGTAATTTCTCAAGGCGGAAAAAACTCCCTGCGCACTGGTGTAACTGTCGAGAAAAATGCCGTCGAAGTGACATCCGTAAGTGTTCAGATATTCCGTCAGCGAGGAAGAAACGTGGTAATTTGCGGACTCCTCCGCCGAAATCTGGCTGTTCAGCCGTCTGCACGGTACATTGTGCAGTTTTGCATAGGTTTCAAACGCACAGAATCGTTCTTCGACATCATACAGGGGACATTCGCTGTGGATGGTCAGCAGACTGCGGCAGCCATGGGAAATCAGATATTCACAGGCGAGCATGCCGCCTTCCGTATTATTGTGGTTGACGCACGAAAAAGGCAGATCGTCGTACTGGCGGCAGAAGAAAATCACCGGTTTCCGCCAGTCGGCAAGACATGTCAGCATCTCCATGGACGGCGGTGCGGAGTCGCCGAACAGCAATATGGCGGCCACCTCTTCGGACGGCGGTTTGTCGATGTCGTTTTTCAGGAAGCGCTGAAGTTGAAGCCGGAATTCCGGATATTCCGTGATATGGTTTCTGACCAGTTCCGCAAAGGAATCCAGCTCCGCGCCGGGGAAATCCGGCATGATCAGCAGAATGGAACTGATGTCGGGATGGCGCGTTTCCCTGCAGAAGATGCCGCGATAGCGTTCGCGCCGGATTGCCCCAGCGTTTTCCAGGCGGTCCAGCGCCCCGTTGACTACCCGGAGATTGACCTGGTAGCGATCCATGATCTTCTGAACGGAAAAAAAGCGTTCGTCTTTATGGAAGTTCTCAAGTTCCTCATCCAGCAGCCTGTACAGCCGGTCCACCTGCACCTGCAACTTTCCCATACTGAAATCCAGCCTTTCCGCGTCGTTTTTTCCCCGATTACAAGTGTATTGATAATATACTCCTGCCGTTTTTTCAAATCCAGTCGCCTTCCTCAAAAATTTTCCGGAACAGCCAGAGGTTTCTGCAATGCGGACACAGTCCGGCTGGGGCAATCCGGAAGGTTGCCGGCAAAATAATGCAGAAAATGTATATAGATATTGGAGACACTACATACATTTGATAAAATATAAGAGAACCTCTATCAATAGTTTTTTGAAAGGAATTCCGTTTATTCATGTCTGAAAATCTCCGAATGAGATTTTTCAGAGTTGCCATTTAGTTTTCTGACTTCTCTTTTTCAAGTCTCCACGACCGAAAAAGCCGACGTTTTGTTTAATTTTTCTATAAAAACCTCCGATTTTTGATTCGGACAGAAAAACAGAGATAGTTTTACAGATTGGAAGTTACAAGTAATTGTAGATTGGAGACTTGTTGTCATAAATGAAAAGTTCTGGAGGAAAACAGTAAAAAAAACAAGAAGCGATGTTCCAGCCCTTGATTTTGCATAATAGATAAGGAAAGATTGTCTCTATGAAGAAAATACTGATTGAATTCTTATGTGTAGCCACCGTTTTGCTCGGCGCTGATGAAACTTTTTTTTGGTCTGAGGCGCTGAATCAGGCCATCCGCTGGCGGCCTGCCGGAATTAAGGACAATTTATACAACGCAAAGCCCAAATCCTCCAACGAATATATTTACATGGGAATTCCCAATCAGGACACTATTCGCTTTGAAATACAGAAAACCCCAGGACAAAAAAGCGAACTGCGCGCCGTTCCAGTCTTTCCACTTCAGCCGGTGGAGTCACTGGCGGGTGCGGAACGCATTTCATTTGAACTGGAGCTTCTGGAACCGTCTCCAGCAGAACTGACACGGGCGGAACTCCGGCTTTGCGGCAAAGACTCTGCCCCGGTCTCCGTTCCGTTCAAGGTCAGAAACAAGGGGCGGTTTGAAAAAATCTCGCTTCAGCTACCGGCCGGAAACTACGCTAACCGCAACCTGATCGAACTGGAGATTGCGACCAATGCGGACAAGCTCGTCTGGCAATTGCGCAAAGCGGCTGTAATCGGCTCGAAAGGGACACCGATGCCCGCGCAGACCCCGATTGATACGGTACTGGCGGTCCGCCCGCTTGCTCCCTGCGCCATGTTTTACGCTTCGGAAGAGCTGGCTTTCAATTTCGTCATTCCCGCCAAAGTTCGGTATCTTGTCAAGAATGCTTACGGCGAAACCATGCAGACCGGCGAATTTGTTCCCGGCAGAAACGTGCTGAAAAAACTGCCCTGTGGTTTTTATCTACTCACGTTGGAAGCGCCGAATCTGCATTTTGTCCGCGTCAGAAATTTCTGCGTGATCAGCGATCGGGTTACGCTTCCGGCCGACGTCGAGCCACCGTACGCAATTGATGCCCACTTCGATGCCGGACAGCCCACTTACCAGGCCAGACCGAATTATGCATTTCCCGGCATGCATTACGAACAGATCATCAATGCCGTCGCCCGCGCCGGTTTTCACAATGCACGTGTCGGTGTCAATTATCACCGGGATAACGACTACAACTGGTTGACTTGGTTTTACGCCCGCGAAATGAAAAAGCTGGGCGTCAATGTGACGCAGGCTATAGTTCCCTGCGGTGGCGACACCACGCCGTTGAAGGTTTTTGAGTACGCCAAAAGAGTCGCAAAGGATTTCAGCGGCATCACTTCCTATATCGAATTCTGGAACGAACCACAGGCGTTCGGATGCCCGCTGGCATGGAACTATGCCGCGTCTGCCAAAGCTTTTTATCAGGGTATCAAGGCGGTGTCTCCCGATATGAAAGTGCTGACCGCAAGTTTCCTTTCACCTGTCTATTCTGGTGCGGCGCTGAAAAGCGGCCTTTCCGAATTTTTCGATGCATTTACAATTCATATATATTACCCAATAGAAGCTTATGCCGATAAGATCCGCAGATATCGAAAAGTGCTGGCCGAACACGGCCAGAAGGACTGCTTTATCCATATCACAGAGTGCAGCTCCTACAGTGAGGGCCGCGCAGAAGAAGGCGGCTACTGCGGGGAAAAATTCAAATTCCAACATTTTGAACAGGAAATGGGCACGGCGGAGTTTATGGTAAAAAGCCAGCTTTCCATGCAGGAAAACGGCATTGCCGCAACGCACAGTTTTACACTCCCGGTCTTCCACGAATGGGACGGGAGCAAGGACTGGGGAATGATGCGCGACGACTATTCCGCCCGCCCTGCACTGGCGGCATTCTCCGTGCTGAATACGCTTCTCGCCCCGACGAAGTATCAGGGAACCTGTACCCCCGCGCCCGGTGTAATAGGACATCTTTTCCGCCATGCCGACGGGACGCAGACACTTGCATACTGGCGCGAAAAAGCGCCAGCGCCCCAAACGGCTCCCCCCGGTATTTTGACGCTGAAACTGCGTAACGGCTCGTACTGCTTCCGGGATATGTTGGGTACCCCATGCACCGTCAAAGCAGATTTCGGCAAAGTTGAACTGCCGCTCTCGGAGCGCCCCGCTTACATCAGCGGATTCTGCGGCATGAATCCGTCCAGGCGCCCCCCTATCGGCAAACTGTCCGTCCACAAAGACCGGTACGACCGGGATATCATCCTCGCCATTGCCGCCAAAGAGGGATTGAAAAATTCAAAGCAGCTCTTCGTGGCAACTCAGGAAGCCCCCCGTGGAAAAATTGAAGTAATGGTGAACAACATCGGTACGAAAACGAAAAAAGGTACGGTAACGCTGAATGGAGCGGTCAAATCCGTCACCAGTCAGGAAATCTCCGTTGAACCGATGAGCCAAAAGAAAATTGAACTGCCGGTTGAATTTGCGCTGCCCGGCAACGAGATATTCGGCGATCTGGTCGCCGTTGGCAATTTCGACGACAAGCCAACGTCACCGGCGGTCATTCCGATTTGCGCTCCCGCACCGCACAAACTGATGGCGGTTCCGTTCAAAGGCACAGAGCTGGCGGCCCGCTGGCGGCCTGGGGCAGCTGGTCCGACAAAAGTTACGCAGGAAGGGAATGCGATCGTTGTGGAAGCCACTGTTCCGCATGTCATGAACAACTGGATCTATCCCCGGTTCCACTTCCCGAAGGGTACTTTGCGCAATGCCATCGGCTTCGAGTTTGAAATGCAGGTCGATGAAGAGACCATAAAAAAAGGTTATCAGGATCCTGGTATCTATTTCAACGAAACCAGCATGGGATACAGTGCTCCCGCTACCCCCGCATGGACCCAAATTCATGCCTATTGGAACGGAGTCGTCTCCGAGCCCGAGGACGTTGACAATATCAGCATTGGCTTCAATACCAAAAAAGTCGGGAAACCGGTCATATACAAACTGCGAAATATCAAACTTCTCTATCAGAAAAAATAATCCACTTCTGGCGGCAGGTGGAATAATGCAGAAAAGATGTATATAACCATTGCGTGTATTGTATACATTTGGTAAATATAATTAAAGTAGCTGTGTGTCGAAATCTGGCGAAAAGCCGCCGAAACAGGAGGAAAAAATAAAATGAATTACCCGTGGCAAAAACGTATGGAGATTATCGGCAACGTCGTCATCGGCGTTGGAAATTACAAGTGTGTTTCACTGTAAAAGATAAGACTTCATCTGACAAAACAAGGGAAATGATGCTATATTGAAAGAGCATCAAAAAGAGAAAGGATGATCAGATGAATCTCGAAGCCAAAATTAAGGGAGAAATAATGACGATGAAACGTTTTTTACTCGTACTGTTATGTGTTGCAGCTTCTTGCGCCTGGGCAAAGGGGACGCCGAAGGGATTGCTTATCATGATCGACGGCGTTCGCTCCGATGCTCTCTTTCACGCAGCCACCCCCAATCTGGATGGGCTGATCGCCGGCAGATGGGCTCCGGCGTATCATGGCGCATACACCGGAGCTGCCGGTGCAATACCCGATGCGGATCCGAACAGCGCACCCAATCATGTCTCCATTCTCACCGGCGTTACCGCCGCGCGACATGGTGTAACCTATAACGGCAAGACCAGGGATGGAGCTTACGATAAAGTTCCCACGATTTTATCCCGCTTATCCAGACACCGTCCGGAATTGAGCACGCTCTTCGCGTTTGAGTGGGGAGAAGATGCCGATATCGCACTACTGGAGGATTTTCCGAGAATGCAGAATCCGGATACCGTGAATGCCGAAAAGCTCTCACGACTCCTTGGCGAAGCGAATGCGCCGGATCTGGTCGTCTGGTATATTGATATGCCGGACGTCGCCGGGCACATCCGAAATTTTTATCCGCACAGTCAATCCTATCTTAATGCGATTCATCTCACTGACCAATGGATCGGTAAAGTACTGGCCGCGATTCGCAATCGCAAGAATTTCGTCGACGAGGATTGGCTGATTGCAATCACCGCCGACCATGGCGGATATCACGGTTCCCACGGACTGAAGGGTGGACACTGTTCGACAATACCGATTATTCTTGCTTCCAAGAATTTACCGATGACAGGAACGTTGCCTGGACGCCCCGGCAATGTCGATCTTCCGGTCACAATGCTTGCCCACTTCGGCGCGAGTACGGATGATTTGGACGGGAAAAAAATCGGGGATGACGTGGAGAAAGCAGAACAAGTACCGTTGAGGAACGGACTGGTTGCCCGCCTGGATTTCGACTCTCCGGCAGACCGGCCGGTCCTGTCTGGCGATAAGCCCCCCGAAGCGCTGGCGTGCGGTTGTTTCGTCACCAGCTTGTCATTTCGCGGTCAGGAAAATGTTTCGTCCTATTTTGAATGGAAGGATATGCGGCTCAAGCCGCCCTTCACCTTGACCATGTGGATCAATCTGCCTGCGGAACAAACGGGGGACAGTCTGATCGTTTCGGATAAGGATTGGAGTGACGGTGCAAACAAAGGCTTTGCCATTACGGCATTCCGCAAGGGAGACGGAGCTCAAGTTCCCGGAATTTTCCTGAATTACGGCCTGAAAAATCGCGGGCGGGTAGATCTGGGCCAATTTGATATTGCGCCGGGGCAATGGAGTTTTCTGGCTCTGAGCGTAACGGCGGACGGGCTGGTGCACTTCGTCAACGGCGGAATTGACGGCCGCATGTATGTGCTAGCCGACAGCTCGCCCGAGGCGGAGTTTGGGACAAGCGATTTGCCCCTGGTGTTCGGGCAGGACGGAACCTGTCGTTATCTCCACAATTTTTCCGGTATTCTCGATGACATCGGCATATGGGACCGCGCTCTTTCGGTGAATGATCTTCGTGTCATCTTCGAAGCCGGACGACAAGGCATTTGTCTGGCGGAGATTTCTTCCTCCCCCAGATGATGTTCCCGCTCCAAGAGTCCGGGTTTCCGAATTAGATAATCGTTGATAATGTCCCAAATTTTGTGATGGGATGAGTTGTTTGACAAGGTTGCATCTGCCTTTTATTTTGAGTAACTCAAAATCTCAACATAAAGGAAAGGCAGATGCAAGGTAAGATTAGCATGGATCTATCGTTTTGTCAATCAGAGACTGGT
>ERZ1034915.933-NODE-933-length-17766-cov-14.439953_pt1 | contig 17766 bp, 10 predicted proteins | sample MGYA00520592_ERZ1034915 | MGnify/ENA primary metagenome ERZ1034915 (study PRJEB33766, sample SAMN09781787) | gut metagenome | biome: gut microbiome | host: Homo sapiens | place: Madagascar | study: EMG produced TPA metagenomics assembly of the PRJNA485056 data... | reverse complement strand
CCGTCTCATATACTTGAAAGCGGTTATTGCTTTTAAGCGAGTGCAAAAGTACTGCTTTTTTCTGAACCCACCAAAACTTTTGCCTAAAAAGTTTTGGTCGTTAACGTTTATTTAGGAAAAAGGAGGCGCTTTTTGCCTCCTTTTTCCTATTTCACCTTATTATATAAAAAGAAAGAAGCAAATGAATTCTTCACTCTTTACTTTTCGTTCTTCACTTAAAAGTCCACAACTGTGATTCCGGCACCGCCAAACTGCACATGTTCATCGGCATAATGCGTAACATTTGGAACGCTGCTCAGATACTGGCGGATGAGCTGGCGAAGGATACCATTGCCCTTGCCATGCAGAATTCTTACTCGTGGCATACCCACCAGGATGGCATCATCTATGAAATACTGCACGGCATTCAGAGCCTCATCACCACGCATGCCTCTCACGTCCAGATCCTGATGGAAGTTGGTCTTGTGGGCATCGATGGTCTTTCTTGTTTCCTTGCTGATGCCGTAAGAAGCCAGGTTCTCCTTGCGCTCCTCGGTCTTATCCACATTCTCCACGGTGGCAGCAGCGTGCTCCAGTCGGTTGAGTCGCATCTTGGTTCTCATGCCTCCGAAAACGGCAGTGGCTGTATCGCCACTGATGCTCTCCACCTTTCCGATGGTAGTCAAGCCCTTGATGCGCACGGTATCGCCCACCTGAATCTCGCGCTTGCTGTCGGCCTGCACCTTGTTCTGGGCATTGCGCAGGACAGCCGCAGCCTTCTCCTGGTTCTCCTTCTTCTCAGCCTGTCGCTTGGCATGGCGCTCCTTGCGCTGCTGAATCTGGGCTATCTTCCTGGCTATCTTGTCATCCGATTCCTTGGTGTCAATCTCCTGAACCTCCTGCTTGAAGGCATCAAGTTCCTGGCGGATGCGGCGGGTTTCCTCCTTCTCCGCCTGACTCTCTCGAATCTCTCGGATGGCATTCTCTATCTTCTTGTTGCTCTCCTTTAAGAGTTCGGCAGCCTCCTCCTTCGCCTTCTTGAGGATAGCCTTTCGGCTTCGCTCGATGTCCTCGATGTCGCTCTCATACTTGGAGATGGTTTTTTCCATATCCTTCTCGCGCTGATGGATATTCTGGCGCTTGTTCTCCCAGTATCGCTTGTCGCGGACGATGTCTTGCAGATACTTGTCACTCTGGATGTATTCTGAACCCACGATATCCGAAGCCTCCTTGATTACCTCTTCCGGCAAACCGATCTTTCTTGCGATTTCGATGGCGAAGGAAGATCCTGGTCTGCCGATGGCAAGCTGGAAGAGTGCCTTCATCTCGTGGCGGTCGTAAAGCATCGCACCGTTTACCACGCCCTCGTGACTATCTGCAAAATGTTTCAGGTTCTGATAGTGGGTGGTGATGACGCCGTAAGCCTGCTGCTTGCAGAACTTGTCGAGCACTGCCTCGGCGATGGCGCCACCGATGCCCGGTTCGGTACCGGTACCAAACTCATCTATCAATATGATGGTGTCGCCATTGGCTGCCTTCATCATGTTTTTCATGTTCAGAAGATGGGAAGAGTAGGTACTCAGGTCGTTCTCCAGACTCTGCTCGTCGCCGATGTCAATCATGATGTTCTGGAAGACACCCGTCTTCGAACGCTCGCTCACCGGGATGCTCAGTCCGCATTGCAGCATATACTGAAGCAAACCTACTGTCTTGAGACACACCGACTTACCTCCGGCGTTAGGACCCGAGATAATGAGGATGCGCTTGTCTTGCGTCAGGGTGATGTCGAGTGGCACCACCTTTTCGTTTTTCTTCTGCAGTGACAACTGGAGCAATGGGTGGATGGCACGGATCCAGTCTACGTGTGGATGGTCGGCCACTTCCGGCTCTATCGCCTTGAACACATCGGCTATTTTCTGCTTCGCCTGAATCAGGTCGATGATGGCGAGGAAGCGGTAGCTCTCCAGAATCTCCTTGGAGAATGGGCGCACCTTGTTGGTGAAATCGGTGAGGATGCGGATAATCTCCTTTCTTTCCTCGCCTTCCAGCTCGCGCACCCGGTTGTTGGCTTCTACCACCTCGGTAGGTTCGATGAACACGGTCTTACCGGTGGCACTCTCGTCGTGAACGATACCCTTGATTCTTCGCTTCAGGGTAGGGATTACTGGGATAACCAGTCGGCCGTCGCGCAGGGTAGGGGTTACGTCTTTCTCCACCACGCCCTCGCTCTGGGCAGCTCGCAATATACTGTATAGGGTGCGTGAAATGCTTCCTTCGGTCTTCGCCAGTTCTCTGCGAATCTGGAGGAGTTCGGGGGTAGCATTGTCGCGTATCTTACCGAATTTGTCGAGAATCTGGTCGATGCGTTGAATCAGTTGCGGGAAGGTCATCACGTCTTTCGAAAGACGGTGGAGGGCAGGGTAGGGATATTTCTTTTCTCTACGCCATCCATCTTCCTGTTCGGCGTGAGCATCGTCTTCATCGCTGTGGTTCAGAATCTTCACCATGCCGGCGATGGTGGCGAGCGAACGTCTCAGGTCAAACAGTTCGTCCTCTTCCAGGTGGGTATTCTCCACACGTATACGGAGGATGCTCTCTCTTACGTCATAGAAATATTGCAGGGGGAAGTCTTCCACTTCCTCCATCAGTCGTCGGAACTCACGCACCTGCATGAGCCACTCGTTCACCTGTTCTGCGTCGCTGCTGAAAGCCATCTTGTCCACCTGTTCCTTGCCGAGTGGCGATAGGCATCTTTCGCGCAGCATTTTTCGGATTTCGTTGAATCCTATCTTGTTTTCAAAATTATCTGGATAAATCATGGGTGCAAAATTACAACTATTTTGGCTAACTACCAAATATTTGAGCCTTTAAGTGTATTTTTTCGCGTAGCATGCGATAGGCATTTTCTTACGTTGGTAAGATATTCTGCCCAGTCGGCATCCTGTCGGCGGTTCCAGATGTCGCCCAGGAAGGCTGCGCCGCCGAAGTTCCAGACTCGCAGTTGTGGGATGAATTGCGGAATAACGCCACCTAGGGCAATCACCTTTTCGTTGATGATGCCGTTGTTGCCGGCATCCTCCAAATCCTTGTTTGAAAAGCAATGCTTGTAGCCTTTTTTGGAGATGCTATCGAAGATAGGACTGAGAAAAACGTAGCTGAAAACTGCTTCTTTCTGTGCCTCTGTTACCTCCTCGAAACTGTGGCAGGAGCGGGACAGACTTCCCTGGAAGCCATCTGGTACTTGATGGTTTCGGCGATTCAGATGGATGCCGTGGAGATGATATTTCCCGCAGAGCGAAAAGTGGTCGTGAACCACGATTTCCGGATACCATTTCGGGTTGATTTCCTGTAACAGTCGCTCGCAGTCTTCGATGCAGGATTCAGGTTTGCGCAGATGCAGCAAGTCGAGTCCCGCCTCGAAGAGCTGGTTGATATAGTTTGCCTCATTCTCTATGAAATCAGGCATGGTAATAACAATCCACTTCATGATTATTTAAAGAATAGGGCTTTCGGTTCGTAGAAATGGTTCACAGGTCCATGTCCTTCTCCAATCTTTACGTCTTTTCCGGCAAGGATGGCGCCCGAAAGATAGGTCTTCGCCATTGCAATAGCGGTATTCATATCCATTTCTCTGGTCAGATAAGAGGTGATGGCAGAGGATAGGGTGCAGCCGGTGCCGTGGGTGTTTCGGGTATCAATGTTCATGCCGCGATAGCTGGTAATGAGTTTTCCATCTTCGAAGAGATAGTCAATCTTCTCGTTTCCTTCGAAGTGTCCGCCCTTGATGAGCACGTATTTGCATCCCAGCTTACTGATGGCTGAGGCTGCGCTCTTGATATCTTCCACATTCTGAATCTTGGTGCCGGCAAGAATCTCTGCTTCCGGAATGTTGGGGGTGAGCAGGGTGGCAAGCGGCAGCAGGTTGTGGATGAAGACGTCGAGGGCATCCTCCTGCATCAGTCGGCAGCCGCTGGTAGATACCATCACGGGGTCGATAACGAGATGCTGGAACTGGTCCTCGTATTTCTTGAGGGTTTCGGTGATGGCGCGTATGGTGTTGCAGTCGTTCACCATGCCAATCTTGATGGCATCGGGATGGATATCATCCATCACTGCCTCAATCTGTCCCTTTACAATTTCCGGCTCTACATTCTGTATGCCATATACTCCTTTGGTGTTCTGCACGGTGATGGCTGTGATGGCCGAACTGGCATAAACGCCCAGAGCCGACATCGTCTTGATGTCTGCCTGAATACCGGCTCCTCCGCAACTGTCGGATCCGGCAATAGTCAATGCGGTATAGTATTTCATATCTTCTTTATCCTTTCTATCCTTGGATTTACTTCTTTATCCTTGATTTCCTTAAAATCTGTTGGCAAAGATACGTTGTTTTTTTGTAAACTCCAAATAATTGGATGCCGAGTAGTTGCTATTGGGTAAAAATCTCGTTTTTTATGCGGCTTCCGTAATTGTTTTGATTGTTTTTCGCTTTATTTGTTGAATAGACCACAGGTTCCTTTTGTTGTCGGAGGAATATTACGGATGGAGCCATCAGCATTATTGTAGAGCGGTTCGCAGGCAACCGACCGGCTGAAACTGCCTCCTTCAGGCAGGCCGCCATTGTGGGAAAAGAAGAGCCACTGACCTTTGTACTGTACAATGGCGGGGTCGATGCAGCACCACCCGTGCTTCGAGTCGAAACAATCCTGACGGGTAAGCAGCGGCTTTCCTATAGCATCCTTATAAGGCCCGGTTATCTTATCGCTCACAGCTACGCCGATACCGCTGCCGTTGGTGGATACGTAGAAATAGTATTTGCCGTTGCGCTTTGCCACATGTCCGGCGTATGCCTGTTTGCTGGTGGCCCACTTGAAGTCGAATACGCTTAATGGACATGGATGTTGCGTCCAGTGAGTCATGTCAGTAGTTGAGAAAAGTTGCCAGTCACGCATTACGTAGCCTTTCTGTCTGCCCTCCATATCGTGACCTGTCAAGAGCCATAGTGTGTCGTTTTCTACCATTGCGGCGGGATCGGCCGTATAGATGTGCCGGATAATAGGATTGCCGTGACTTTCGAAATGGTAGGTGGCAACATAGCCCCACTGTTCCTGAACACGCTGCATCTCAGCCTCAGTGAGCGATATAACCGATCCGTGGCGGGGGAAGAAGTCCTTAGTGAACGATTGTGGTTGCTCGGTGAAATGATTCAAATCTGTTGAAGTTTGAAACTCATAGCGACCACTGCTGTAGAGGTCGTACATTAGCACCCACTTCTCCTGTCCATTGAGTTTGAAGACACTACTCCCCTCTACGCCTGTTTTGACGTTAGCGTAGGCATCAATGTATTGGAAATCCTCTTTCCACGGACCGCGTAGCCTCTTCGCTGTGGCCTGCTGTATGCCGTTCTTTATCTCCTTCCCATCTGCATCCTTCGTATTACCCTTGTAGAACATGTGCCATGTGCCGTCGGGACCTTCCACGATGTCGTTGTCTATGCAGCCGTATTTAGCACGAAACAGCACCTTGGGTTCGCTCTCGAAGGCAGTGAAATCGCGGTTGGCGTAGGCGTAGTAGGTGACAAGAGCATCGCTGTTGCGACGTTTCAGAGTGAAATAAATCATGTATTTTTTCACTTTGCGGTCGTAGATGGTCTGTGGTGCCCATACCCAGTAGGCATCAGCGAAGTGACGAGGGAATTTCTTCGCAAGATTCACTCTTGCATGCGTCCAATGAATGAGGTCGGTGGAACGCAGTAGCACCACACCTGGATTCTTCTTCCATCCCTGCTTCGGGTCGCGGGTGTGCATGTCTGTTGCCACTATAAGATATTCGCCCTGTTCACCGCGCAGGATGTGCGGGTCGCGTATGCCACCGCTCTCACTGATGCTGTCTGATGCAATGATAGGCTTGTTGCTGTTGAGTGCATGCCAGTTGATGGCATCGTCGCTAATGGCAAAGCGTAGTGCCTCCTGGTTCTCGCCACGTCCTTCAAAGTAAGCGAAAAGGTAGCCGGAGAAAGAACCTGAGGATTGGGCCTGTAATGTGCTCAGTGTCAGTGAGCACATTACAGTAGCCAATAGAAATTTTCTTATTGTCATAGTTTATGAGTATTTATTGTTTAAACTTATTTATTCCATTTACATTCCAATCTCCGAGCTTCTTCTTCCGTAATCTGTACCACGGCACCATGTTTTGGCGAGACGCAGCCCTCCATCTTCATGCGGTCATCGGAAAACTGACCCAGGTGGGTGAAATGCTCCAAGTCAGTACTCTCGTCGAAGCCGAAGGTGTGAGGATTGTTGCGGTAGATGTCGTACATGAGGACGTATGCTCCATCGCTGATGCGCTGCCATACGTTGGGGGCTTCGTGACCGCGTCGCTCGGTGCTGACACGCTGTGGATTGACGGTGTATGGCCCCGTGATATGGTCGGCGGTGGCACGGCAGATGCAGGCACCGCCCTCGTGTGAGACGTAGAAGAGATGGTACTTGCCGCCATGCTTGACAATGTCACCGTCGATGATGCTGTATTTTCGATTGGGTGCTTCAAGCAGCAGTTTGGGCATGGTGAGCAACTTGTTGTAATCGTTGTTGATGTAACAGTAGTAGAGGGCATTGTTCTGTTTGCCGTGGCGCATCGTGAAGTGAATCATCAACTGCCCCGTCTCGTCATCGTATGTCGTCTCTGGTGCCCAGACACAGCCTATGTCAGCGAGCGGAAGGCTACTGTTAGGTGAGCTTTGCCCGGGAATGTTGGCGAGCTGGGTGAAGTTGATGTTGGCGCGCGTCCAGTGGAGCAGGTCATGACTCTTCATTAGCACCAGTCCTCGGTTGTTGCCCCATCCGAATTGCTTGTCATCGCGTTCCCATTCCGTTGTACGGTAGCCATCGCGTTGTGCGAAGATGTGCAGGTCGGTCATAGAGAGATAGAATGCACCGTCAGGGCCACGAAAGATGTGGGGATCGCGGATGCCGCGTTGCTCGGCTATGGTATCACCCGCAATGACGGGACGGTCGCCGTTTAGGGCTTTCCAGTGGTAGCCATCGTGACTGATGGCCATGTGGAGGCTATGGTCGGCATCCTTGTGATAGACCATGAGGTAGGCGCTCATCTTTTCACTTGGAGGGGTGGCCATGGCGTCTTTGCCTATTAGTAGAAGGCAACTTGTGAGAACTATAAATAAAATCTTTTTCATCGGATGATAATCTTTTTATTTTTGTGAATATAAATGCCTCTTCTCAGGGATGGGGTCAGGGCATCGGCCACCTTGTGTCCCATGAGGTCATAGACAGCATCGCTGCTTTCATCCATCTGGATATTTCGGATGGCTGTTGGCGTCTTTTTGATGACACGCAGAATACCGTCTTTCAGATGGGTGGTGTCCCAAAATAGGCATTTTTCTGCATCTATGGTGTCATTCTCCAGTATAGGTGTACCAGCAAAGGTGGTAGCTTTCCAAAGTACTACGCTATCGCCCTCAGCAGGTGCGAACGATTTGGAATAATGGAATTGGATGATACCATTCATGGTTAGTCGCTTTATATTGCCAAGGCTTGTGCCGCCAGTGCTGATGGCTGTTGCGGCTCGTCCGATGCCGAGTTGCAGGACGGAGCCTTTGGCGAAGGTGACGTTCTTGTTGCCAAAGTTGATGACGCCAGTTGTGGCTGTTGCGTAAGAACCGACTTGCAGAGTGCCTCCATTCTGAATATTGTAGGCAGAATTGGTGAGGTTGCCTTTGGCGTTTGTGGCGCCTGAGAGGATGGCTCCCTTTTTCACGGTGAGGGTTCCCTTGCCGAGTGTGGCATTGTTGCCAAAGTGCAGCTCGCCCTCGTTTACAGTGGTGGTACCTGTGTGGTCGCTGGTTCCGTTGAGAGTGACTTTGCCCGTGCCGACCTTGACGAGGTTGGAATTGCTTGTAACGGTACCACTCCACGTCCAGTTTGTCTCGTTGCCAATGCGCCATGTGTTTGGTGCCTCGCTGATGCGTGCTCCGGCAGCTTCAAAGCCGCCAAGCTTGCCCTTGTCGCCCTTCACACACCCAAAGGTCATGGTCTTGCCTGAGTTCTTCACCTCCACGTTGTCGGCAATCTGGAGCGTTCCCTTCTGCATGGCAGATGAGTTGTCGAAGATGAAGAATCCCCAGTTGTTAGTGCCCACGGTCTTCAGCGTACCCTCAAACTGTGCAAGATTGGCACCGAAGGCGGTACGTGCCGCGCCGCCGTTGGTTGGAGGGCATTCCACGTTGAGCGTACCTTCGCCCTTCACGGTGTGGGTGTAGGAGCATCGCTCGGCGAGACTGTAGGTGCCAGTCTTGCCCTTTGGCACGATGATAGGATATGAGGAGGTAATGTAGAGACCACCTGGGCGAAGCGTGCCTCCTTCTAGGACAACGGCCTTAGCGGGCAGATTATGACCGAGAAGCTCGTAGCTGCCGGCCTTGATGCAGAGCGTGTCGAGTTTAGGACTTGCCGCACTGATTTGGAGGAATCCTGAGCCTTTCACCGTCAGTTTCGTACCAGAGAAAGGGGCTGCCATTGAAAAGCCTGCCTGCTTGTTGAGCACACCGCCCTCGCTGCTTTGCATCATCATTGGGGATTCCTGGCGCACTACATGCGTGGTGCGCAGTTCGGCACCATTCTCCATAATGAACTCCTCAGGTTTGGTGGTCATGGCACCGAGGGCACCACGTGCCTGGTTGCTGTTGGCTAACGATTTGATGGTGGTGATGCCGCCTGAGAGACGCACACCCCCTGTGAAGCCGTTGTCGGTGTTGATGGTCAGCGTGCCGGTGTTGGTCTTGACAAGCGCACCATTGCCCATGATGGAACCTCTACCATCCACGGTAAAGTTCTTTGTTCCTTCTACAAAAATGCTGCCGGCCTGAAGGTCGCCGATGAGATTAACGGTGGTCTGTGCGGCAGTTTCATCGAAATACACCTTGTCGCCTACGACAAAGACTTCTGACTGTCCATTCTCTGCAGCGAAGTTCTCTGTCTTGGCAAAGTCCCACGTTGTGCCGTTGTTACCTGTCCAGACAATGGCTTTTGCTTCGCGAAGGGACAAAACGGTCAGATAGACGTTGCCTTCCTCGTAAGAGAGTGTGGCTTTCTGCGTGACAGGAATGCCTTCAATGATTATGTCGTCAATAGAGCCTATTATGGTATCGACGGTGGCCAGCAGATAACGGCCGTCTGCTATGTTTTCGGCGTTTTTGAATTCAAAGACTGGTGTGAGGTATTTAGGACCGTACTCCCAGTTTTTCTTTTCGATGGAAAGCGTGGTGGCGGTGACATGGTCTGCCGTCTCGCCATCAATGTCGAATACAATACGTGAGCCGAATCCCATCTCCAGTGCTTTAGTCTTCACGTTACCAATTTTTCCTTCGCCACCTGGGCGCAGCTTGGCATCGTAGTCCATCTTAATGCTCTTGAACTCTCCGCCGTCACTATTAAGACATGCAAAACGGTTGAGCCATAGAGGAGAGTTGAGCAATGTTCCGTCGAACTGCAGCGTTCCCGCCCAGATGTCTGTGGAACCTGTGTATGTCTGTGCCACCTTAGGCAGGACGAGGGTGCCATCGCCCTGTTTCACTAATCGCATGTCGCCCGAGAAAGCTGATCCCGTCACTGTATGTGTATAGTATTTGTAGATGATTTCAGAACGGTTGTTGAGGGTTGATGTTCCATTGACATCCGTACCTTGTACCCATGACGGAGCATTGTCGGTGAAGATATATGGCTGTGCGCCTTCGCTGACGCTGATGGTGGCGTCGGCCTGGTCGCAGAGCATCACGTGCTCACCGTTCAACGAAGAATTGATGACACTTCCGTTGTTGATTTCTGTGCGCCCCGTGTTGGTGAGTGGTGGCGGAGCCATGGTGATGCCCTCCAACTCGCCTACAAAGTAGCTTACATGCGGTGGCTGGTTGTAACCCAAGCACTCCCACACCATGGCCTGACGGTATTGGTGATCGTGCCACAGGGTGTAGAGACGATGACGAGTGGGGTGAGGCGTGGTGTAGATGCGCAGGGCGGTGCTGCCGTTGGTGCGCAGCACAATCTCCTCGCGCCAGTCGCCGAAGATGTCACCTGTAGCACAGGCGTTGTTCTTCGACCAGTTGTTCATGTTGCAATTGGCCGACATGAAGATGCGTCCGCCACCGGGCTTCGTTACGGCTGCTTCCTTTTCCGTGCCGGGGCTGTCAAGCAATTCGTCAAGTAGGTCGCCGTCCCAATATATGCGAGAGTTCAGGCTGATGCCGAAGCCAATCTCTGTATTCACTTTGTCGGCTACACAACTTACCATTCCGCTAGACCCGATAGTAGCACCGGTGGCACCGGGGTAGGCGTTAGAGAAATTTCCGCAAAGGGCACGTCCGTCATCGCCACTACCAACCCAGCGATAGTATATTTCGCCAGTAGTGGCGTTGCGATAATTCATGCAGGGGTGATGCTCCAGGCAGGCAAATTGCTCCTGACCGTGGCGATAGGGGTCGAAGTCGCCGCAGTGCTGTGCATCGCCGTGCCCCAGACCGGTAGTAGAAAGGCCCTTGCCGTTGTCATCGATGACCATTGAACCATAGACAATCTCATCGCGTCCGTCCCAATCGACATCGGCAATGGCATAGTTATGATAACCCTGTCCGAACCATGGGCTATTACTGTCGTAGCAGTGCCAGCGCCAACGCTCGGTCAACTCATGGGTGGTGCGGTTCACGTCGAGGGCTATCATCTTTTCGCGGGTATAGATTCCGCGACCGAGGAAAATGCTGGCATGGCGACCGTCGAGGAACGGGGCACCGAAGAAATGCTTTGTGGGACGATGGCCCTTGATACCTGATCCCCAGATGCTGCCCTCTGCTGATTCGCCAAGCAGATCGGAAGTTTCGCCCACTTCATAGCGGGGAAGCGGGTAGTCAATGGGTTGATAGGCGTAGGTGTTTGTCGCCTTATCCCATGTGGAGCGGCCTTTCAAGTTGTAGGGCTTTGCCGTTGCGCCCTCCATATATAATAGGTATTCGGCTCCCTGATTGGTGTAAGCTATATCGTTCCAACGGGTATCAACCTTCATATTGCCCACGTTGATGGTGCTGCCGTCGGCGGCGTGGATGATCATATTGTCGGCACCGCGCATCAGCAGTTCGCACTTGCCATCTTCGTCCCAGTCGTAGAGTACCAGGTCCCATTGCTCGTCGGCTCCAGCCATAAGGTTCGGACCAAGGTCGATGGTCCACAACCTTTCACCTTTTATATTATAGCACTCATAGAAGTTGTAGGCTACCTTGTTGGCAGTCTGGCGCAGATCCTTGCAGTTGTTTCGCTTTACGATGAACTCTGCAATGCCGTCGCCATCTACGTCACCGAGCGAGACATCGTTCAGGATGTAACCCTGAGAGGTTGTGACATCCTTGCCGTTACGGTCGAGAACGGGCTTGGCAGGAATGTCCAGATAACCATTGTTCCAACGTGTCACCTCAGCACAGCGCTTCTGTTCCACACCACGTACCACGGCTGCCACTTGATACTTGCTCGTAGCATTGCCTGCCGTGTGGTTGAAGTTTGAGACCGTCAGTCCTTCTTTCAATAGCTTGCCATTACAGTAGAGGTTGTAGGTCACATCGTAGTACTCCTCAGCGAAGATGCGCCAGGAGATGAAGTTTCCGCTACCACTACCTCCGTTTGAGTTGGCAGGGATGGCCACCAGACCGCGGTCGAGCCGGTCGGTGTGGCGCTGAGCTGACATCGTGGTTGCGACTATCAGCATCATGAGGAACATAGCGATGCGCAACCCACCGCTCTTTGAAGAATTTGTTTTCATACTTCTCATTTTTATTTGTGTATCATTAGTTATTTATGTTTTCGACTGCAAAGTAACATATTTTTTTATTGAGTGAAGTTCAAATTCTCGGCATTCGTCTGCATTTTTTCGGCAAATAGCCATCTTTGTCGATTTTTTTTTTTATTTTTGCACTCAAAAATGATTGAAAATGAATATAAGAGTATTTTTTATCGGCTTTTTGCTGCTCTGTATGGTCAATGTGTCCATGGGGCAGTCTTTGCCCAGCACACGTAGTTTCACTACACGCGACGGGCTTGCTAGTAACGTGGTGAACACCGTCATACAAGACCGACAAGGCTACATCTGGATCGGTACGAATTTGGGATTGACGCGCTACGATGGTTACCGGTTTGTGAACTTTTTCGTCGAGGAGAAGGGCATGCGGCTGATGCAGAACGTGACACGCATTGTGGAGGATACCGTGCATAAGGCTCTCCTTATGTCAGGCAACGACTACAAGGTACTTCGCTTCGACCTGCAGGAAATGCGTTTTACCCCAAGCAACCGCCTTACACTTCCAGCTCATGACGAAAGGGAGATGCGGTTACACGAGCAAAAGGCCTTTGGCTTGGGCGTGAAGACAAAGAATATGACATCAAAACACGTCAGTGTACATTATGCTTTACTTAATGACGGACGTGAGGTTTATACAACCTATGATAACGGCATCTTCATCTACAATCCGCAGAAGTGTAAGCTGCAGCATCTCAGTGCCACGGATGAAAGTCCCATTATTCCATCTGATTACGTGAATGATGTGCTACGTGATCGCTCTGGCAACGTATGGCTCGCCACCACATTTGGTGGTGTATGTATTCTGCAATTCGATGCCCAACCACTGAAGAATCGGTTGTTGGTGGAGAACGCAACATTAGCACAAATAAACAGTATCCGTTCATTCTCACAACTCTCGGACACAGAAGTCGCCATTTCGAATATGGAGGGCGATGTCTATAGATACAATCTCGTCACGGCCCAAAGCGATTTGCTTTTGCGAAAAACACATCGTGTCTATACCACCGCTACAGATAGTAAAGGTCGCCTATGGGTAGGTACACGTGGTGGAGGCTTGTGGATTGACAACCGCCATCTCAATGAGTCCGACGGGTTGCGGGCAGGTATCATCTTCGACATCCTTTTCGGTAAGGATGGCACGATATGGCTCTCAACACTTGATGCTGGGCTTGTGGAAATGCGCGAAAAGAGCGATGGAGTGTTTTCGTTTAAGTATCACCTCGAAAAGGAGCAGGTGCATCAGGCGATATACGACGGTGGTGGGTGCCTGTGGGTGGCAACTGAGTCTGGAGTCTTTAAGATGAAGGGTAAAGACTTTTTGCATATTTACAATAAAGGACGTGTAGAATGTTTGGCCTGTGGCAAGGACGGAAAAATTCTGGCAGGAACCATCGGAATGGGACTGGTGCGCATCGCTGGTAACGGCACAGCTGAGTACATCACCACAGAAGACGGACTTGCCAATAACAGCGTAAAAGCTATTTTAGTAGATGATGAAGGAACTGTAATAGCAACAACCGATGAAGGAATCTCCGTCATCAATCACAGCGATGGCAGCATCCGAAACCTATATTGCTCATCTGATGTCCTCTCAAATGTCTACAACGAGAATGCCGCTATACTGACCCGCAACGGGCAAATACTGCTGGGCAACTTGAACGGATGGGTACAGTTGGAAATCAACGATGAAAAATGGAAATTAGAGAATGTCAGAACAATATCTCCATATATTACTGGCATCACTATCAACGGCGTTCCCACTTATCATGGCGATTTTAACGATGTTCATTTAGCTCATAATCAGAATAACATCTGTATCGATTTCTCATCTTTCGTATATGCAGGACAGTCATCTGTTATCTATAGCTACTGGCTTGAAGGGCTTGATACCGATTGGCTCTCATCCACTTCTAATCCGGTAGCACTCTATAACAACCTGTCACCTGGCCATTACCGTTTCCATGTTCGTTCAAAAATGGCAGGCGGACAGTGGGGCAAAGAAACCGTGCTTAACATTCACATTGCACAACCATGGTGGTGGACATGGTGGATGCGCCTATTCTACGTAGCCCTTATCATATTTTTCGTTTGGTACGAATGGCATCAGTATCAGCAACGTCTTTCCCTGCGCCGACAACTCGACCAACGTCTGGCTGTTCTATATGCTACGGAAAATATGACATCATCCACCCCTATAACGAGTGATATGGACGAAGATACCTCTATAAATGACAAATCTGAACAGGATGAAGCTACAGATGTTGAGGCACAATCCGCTGACTCCAAAAATCAGGTTGATAGGGATTTTTTGGACAGACTTGACCGCTTTATTCTCGCTAACATACTCGAGTCAGATTTGGATATTTCAACCATCGCTGCCGAGATGTGCATGAGCCATAGCACGCTCTATCGCAGAGTCAAATCAATGACAGGCATGACCACCAATGCATATATCCGCAAGCACCGCCTCACTAAAGCCATGCATCTTCTCCGTGAAGGCAATAACGTCACCGAAGTTGCCATCATGTGCGGTTTCAATAGCCCAAACTATTTTTCTCGTTGTTTCAAGTCCGAATATGGTATTTCGCCATCAGATGTAAGTTCAACACTATGTTAAGTTAATATTTAATAGTTTGTAAATCAATAATTTATATAAAGGTATAGTTATGATGACTTATACTGATATAACAGATATGGCAAACCGTAGCAAAGAAAGCTATCAAGAAGAGAATGCTCAATTGAAGCAACGCATCAAAGAGTTAGAGAAAGCCTTAGCCTTCTCTAAGTTGGAAACAGAAGCACGTGATCTGATGATTACACGCGCTGAAGAGTACTTTGACATTCCTATACGAAAAAAATCTGGGGCCAAGTAGTCATGGAACTGGTCTTCGTATTTCTTGAGGGTTTCGGTGATGGCTGTGATGGCCGAACTGGCATAAACGCCCAGAGCCGACATCGTCTTGATGTCGGCCTGAATACCGGCTCCTCCCAACTGTCGGATCCGGCAATAGTCAATGCTGTATAGTATTTCATATCTTCTTTATCTTTATCCTTTTTATCCTTGATTTACTTATTTATTTTTGATTATTCTTCTAATCCTTGATTCATCTAAAATCTGTTGGCAAAGATACGTTGTTTTTTTGTAAACTCCAAATAATTGGGTGCCGAGTAGTTGCAATTGGGTAAAAATCCCGTTTTTTATGCGGTTTCCGTAACTTTTTTGATTGTTTTTCACTCTTATTTTAAAATTTTATTGTACTTTTGCAGGAGTATTTTTAAGAAAGGCTGGAATAATTCTAAGATAAGATGCATATGGATTCATTATTTCTACTGCAGTTTGCATGTTTCATATTCATGCTCTTCAATGCCGCCATCGTGGCAGTCTCTCATCTGCATGTAAAATGGGAGAGCGAGCGTTATGAGCGTTCACGCTGGATGATTGTTGCCGCCATGATAGGACTGGCGGTACAATATATGATGCAGATGTTTTTTGGTTTCCGTGCTGCAGACGATGGTCTGGGGGCGGTCATCAACATCCTCGTCTATACCCCCTGTTTCTCGCTCATCTCGATGGGTATCTATAACTTAGAGGCTCCCCGTATCAGTTGCCGGAAGATGAACCGTGTGTGCGGTGGCATTTATGCTGTTATCCTCCTGGTCTTTTGCGTGAGTATCTATCTCCATCAAAGTCTGTTTATCCGAGAAGGACTCTATCTGATGCTCGCCCTGTTTGGTGGAAGTGTAGTCTATTGCATATCCATGATAATGAGAGAGATACTAAGACGTAGGAAAATGCTGGAAACAATGACGGCAACGGATATGTTGCCCTACGTGAGATTTTCGCATGTCAGTGTTTTCATTCTTTTGCTTGCATCTCTCATCATGCCGGTTGCTATCCTGTCTACTTCCTTATTATTTATAGTAGGTCCTCTGGCATTGCTAGCCGTATTGTTCTTCAACCTTACGTTCGTAGCCCTCGGCTGCAGCTATATTCCTACGGACGAACTTCTGGATGCGGAAGTTGAAAGCAGTGGGGTGGTGGAAATGGAAGAAATGAATTATGGGGGAACTGAAGAGCGCAGAATTCTGATACAGAACAAGCTTGATGAATGGTGTGCGCATTTGGGATATAAGGACTGTACGGTGAATATACTGACTCTCAGCCGTGAACTTGGTATTTCCAGGTATGATTTGTCTTTCTACTTTGAGCACTGTCTGAAGTCTACTTTCAGAACATGGCTCAGTGAGATACGTTTCGATGTGGCAAAGAAGATGATGCTGGAAAGGCCAGACTATAGCAATGACATCATTTCCCTGGAATGCGGCTTCTCTTCCCGCACCTATCTGTACCGTATTTTCAAGGCGAAGGAAGGTTGCACTCCTACTGAATGGAGAGCCGAACAGGCAGTCACGGAAAAGTCTGTCTGATATTGCCTAATTCGTGTGGTAATATTGCCCAATTCGTGTAGCTTATTTTGGGCACTCGTTGCCCGTGCTATGGGCAATAAGTGCCCAAAGCCTGGTCTGCCGATGCCCAGGCTTTGGTCTCTCGATGCCCAGGCTTTGTTCACTGAGTGCTCACACCTTGTTCACAGAGTGCTCAGGCTTTGGTCGTGCGTGATGTTTAAACATTCATGCTGCGTGATAATTTCTATTGATTGTATCTTGTCAGCGCTTCCTTCACCATTTTGCCCCATGGCTTGATAAGGTCTGGAGTCCAGTTGCCGGTGGCTTTGGCACGAGGAAGGAGCATGGAGCAGGTTTCGTCTTTATCGCTTACCGACCAGTTTACCCAGCTCACCTTATACTTCTCCATCATATCAAGCCATTTCTGATATTCTTCGGGTGCCAGAGGCCCATTGCCAGATGCCTCCATGCCAGCACACTCCGATACAAATACGGGAAGACCGCTCTTGACGGCAGCTTCCAACTTGTCGCGCAAATAATCCTTGTGGGTGGCAGCATAGAAATGAAGAGTGTACATTACATTGCTTACTCCCTCTATAGGACTCTGCGCCACGAGGTCGATGTCCTGATCCCAATGAGGACAGCCCATCAGGATGATGTTGTCGGGATCATACTTTCTGATTTCTGAGATAATGGTCTTGGCATAGACTTTGAGATCTTCCCATTTGTCCTCGATAGGTTCGTTGTAGAGTTCGTAGAGAACGTTGGGATACTTGCCGTATTTCCGTGCCATCTTTCCGAAGAAAGCCTTGGCTTCCTCGGTGTGCATCTTGTGGGCATGCCAGTCGATGATAACGTAAGTGTCGTTCTTGATGGCTGCATCAACTACCTGGGTGATGCATTTCATGGCAAAATCGGGATTCTCCAGATAGTTGTCTTCTATCTGAATGCCCATGGCTGCACGAATAATGTTGGCATGCCAATCGTTAGCGAGCCACTTCACGGCTTGCTTGTTGTAGAATCGTGGCCAGATGTTGTGCCATCCCAGGCTTACGCCTCTCAATACTACAGGATTTCCACTTTGGTCGCACAATTGTGCACCTTTTACTTGCAGGTGTCCCCATTGCTTAACAGGGTTTGCTGCATACAATTGCGCCATGCAGAAGATGGCGGCGATAATGGTCATTAGTTTTTTCATTATGTTTTATAAATGATTAATGTATAATTTGCCGATAATTCGACTTTTATTGCTGCAAAGTTACAATTTTTATTCGAATTGACCAAATGAAATGATTAAAAGTTGTAAGAAGGAGAGAAAAACAAGAATGGATAAACAATTAATAAGGAAGGACGGATAAATAAGGAAGGATGGATAAATAAAGAAGGATGGATAAATAAAGAAGGATGGATAAATAAAGAAGGATGGATAAATAAAGAAGAATGGATTGATACTAATGGCGACTGTATAAATGAAAAAAAGCCTTCTGAAATTTCTTTCAGAAGGCTCTTGCGGAGAGAGAGGGATTC
>ERZ1034915.931-NODE-931-length-17771-cov-10.426902_pt1 | contig 17771 bp, 15 predicted proteins | sample MGYA00520592_ERZ1034915 | MGnify/ENA primary metagenome ERZ1034915 (study PRJEB33766, sample SAMN09781787) | gut metagenome | biome: gut microbiome | host: Homo sapiens | place: Madagascar | study: EMG produced TPA metagenomics assembly of the PRJNA485056 data... | reverse complement strand
CTCTTATATAGATAAATATACATAGAACACATCAAAGTAATAATTCTTTGAGAAATCAAGATGTAATTCTTTTCATTCAAAGGGTAGCCATTACTACATCCAGTCGCCAACCTCTATTATAAATCAATTTCAATTGTTTCTATTTCAGTGAATTAGACAAGATTAGTCTTGACTTTTATATATATCAATTGTTTAATAATCATACAGAAAGACTACTGGATACAGTGGTTCCTCTGAATTATTCTAATGTATAGACACTAGTAATCCGTTGGCTTTGGGTGAACTAGTGTCTTTTACATTTTTCTATAATAATCAATGTGATTTTTAGTAATTCAACTAAAGCCCATATAATCATGGCAACATCAATGTATAGATAAATATACATAAAACACGTCCTCCTGCAAAAAATCGAAGGGTCTACCGAGAACTCAAGCAGATTTCTTTTTTTAATTCAGAGGGTTCACCGTTACTACATCCAGTAGCCAATTTCTATTATAAAGATTCAATGTGAAATTATTGTGAATTCCACTAAATTTGTAACGATTGTTCCTATTTGATCTAAAACGCCTTATTTTCGTTGGATTAGATAAGGTTAGTCTTGACTTTTATATATATCAATTGTTTAATATTCATACAGAAAGACTACTGGATACAGTGGTTCCTCTGAATTTAACTAATGTAAAGACACTAGTTTAATCCTTTGGGGAAGGTGAACTAGTGTCTTTTACATTTTTCTATAATAATCAATGTGATTTTTAGCAATTCAACTAAAGCCATTAAACAAATGGCGACATCAACATATAGATAAATATACATAAAACACTTCCTCCTACAAAATCGGAATCTTTGAGAACTCAAGATATCATCCTTTTAATTCAGAGGGTTCACCGTTACTACATCCAGTAGCCAATTCCTATTATAAAGACTCAATGTGAAATTATTGTGAATTCCACTAAATTTGTAACGATTGTTCCTATATGATCTAAAATGCCTTATTTTCGTTAGATTAGATAAGGTTAGTCTTGACTTTTGACTAATATTAAAATAGAACCCTCAACAAAGAGGATTCTACTTACTCAATATATGTTTTAATACTTGTTCCATTTTTTGAAAGTCAATTGGCTTCGTTATATAATCATTCATTTTTACATCAAATGCTTTTTTCTTATCTTCCTCAAACGCATTGGCAGACATAGCTATAATTGGAATATTGGCCTTTTCAGGTTGAGAAAGACGTCGAATACAATGTGTAGCCTTATAACCATCCATGTTTGGCATTTGAATATCCATTAAAATCAAATCGTATGTATTGGCAGGTTGATGTTGGATTTCATTCACACAAAGAATTCCGTCTTCTACAGCTTTAACTTCAAAACCCATTTCACTAAGAATTGTAGTTGTGATTTCAGCATTTAATTCATTATCTTCGGCTAATAAAATTCTTTTACCCATAAAATTAATATCACATTCATTTGAATCTTTGATATTACGGTTTGTATAATCTTTATTCGCAATCTTATGCGGAATGGTAATCGTAAAAGTACTGCCCTTACCAAGTTCACTTTCTACTTCAATGCTACCATTCATTAAGTCCACAAAGTTTTTGACAATAGCCATACCCAGTCCAGTACCTGGAATTTTAGATAGAGTTGTATTTCTTTCACGTGTAAATAATTCAAATAAAGATGGCAAGAATTCTTCACTCATTCCAATACCTGTATCCGATACTTTTGTTTGAATCAATACATAGCCTTCCTTATCATAAGGAAGTTCTTTTGTATCGATTGTTACCTTACCACCAGCAGATGTATATTTTATCGCATTACTGATTAGGTTAGATAGAATTTCCTGCATCTTTGTAGAATCGACAATAATATGTTTGTGTTCGACATTCACAATTATGTTTAATTCAATATTCTTTCTTGAAGCCTCTGCTGCAAATGCACTACAAACAAGTTGACTAATATTCCCAATAACTTCATAATTTTCATCCAATTCCATCTTACCACTTTCAACACGAGCCATATCCAATACATTATTAATAATTGAAAGTAATAATTTGCTGGATTGTTCAATCATTTCTTGATAATGAATCAGCTTTGGATTCGTTAATTCTTTCTTCATTAATTGTGAATATCCCACAATCGCATTCATCGGTGTACGAATATCATGTGACATATTAAATAAGAATATGGATTTGGCCTCATTGGCCTTTTCAGCCTTGATCTTTTCTTGGCGTAAAGCCTCCTCTTGTTCTAACTCACGCTTCTTTTCTTCCGTAAAATCACGATTTGCGAGCAATACACTCACAACACGGCCATTCTCATCATATTTTTGGGGTACAATCATCGAAAGAATCCAAGTTCCATCTGTCCTTTCACAAGTATGGAATAAGGAATTCTTTCCTTCAAGACGTTTTGCGATGGTCTTACTATCATAAAATTCAACACTACTCTTTCTAAATGGTTTTGCAATCAAACGATTTACTTGCTCTATTAATATATTATGATCCGTCTGAGTATAGCGTCCATTTAAGCCAGGAATATTATTTCCTTTAATTAATTCCACATCACCTGTCTCTAGATTAATCAAACAAATATAGGAATACCCAGCCGATAATGCCTCAACTTCATGTCGAGCTTGTTGCACCTGCTTACCTAAAGTAATTGGAAACTCTTCATCTTCCAATTGTTCTTTATCTGGAATCGAATGATGAATATGAAGCACCTTCCATTTTCCATCTCTAACTCCATAAATAATAGTAAAGCGAGAATCCAAATGTATAATTGTAACTTCTTTATCATAAAGACCATAAATTTTAACAGATCCATACACAAAGACACATTGATCATCCACAATATTTTCTTCAATTTCTAAATCTTTAAATTCAAAATGAATATTCTTTCTTTTCTCCACATCAAATTTGAAAGAATTTAAAAAGTGCTCAATATTTTTAAAGAATTCTTGTTTTCCCGTACCAATAATACTCGCATTGGAATCTAAAAAATTTTGAATTACAACATCACTCAACGTATCCGATCCTAGATATGTTTCTAACAATTCTCTAGTAAGTAACTTAAAATCCTGCATAACCCAACCCCACAAACAAAAGGCATTATCTCAAATCAGATAATGCCATATTCTAAAATTAAAACTGATTTGAAAAGATATATCATTACCTATATGATACCACAAAATCTAGCCTAAGTTATTAATACTATCATCAATATCATCAAGTTTACTAAATATATCTTCTAAAGAACCATCACAATATTCATTTCCACGAATATCATCCAATTTCTCATTCATTGTTTTAAGTTCATCTAAGATTTCATTTAACAAATCTACTACTTCATCCATGATTCATCACTCCTCATATATTTCTTCCATCTTCTTAATACATCTTTTAATGGCTCATCCAAATATACATAAGCCTTTTCTTTCATCTCTTCCGGTATACCATAAGCTGCTTCTGCAATACTTCCTGTAATTGCCGCAATCGTATCACTATCTCCACTAATCGAAATCGCATTTCTAGAATTATTTTAAAATATATAGTATCATACATACAGAAACTAACTTGTGATGGATAAAGCTGGGCTGGCTGTGCCAGTAAGATGTTAATCGTGATGCCAATGCTTGTGGGGTTAGTTTTTTTCTTTTTATACTAACTTCATTTCTTCAATCGCATGTAACAAATCATCTTTTTTAAATGTAATCAAATCCTTATCGGATATTTCATTTAAACTAGCCAAACGATTCGAATGTGCCTTTTTACTCTTATCAAACAAGTTACGCATTTCTCGGCCATTCGCAAAATTATCTGGCTTGTGATTACATAATTCATTTAAATAAGATTTTAATGTATCTTGAGCTTCTAAATCCATTCTAAAATCATTTTGTTCACACAACAATCCAAAAATCATAAATAATTCTTCTTCAGAATAATCATCAAAATGAATATATTCATTAAATCTAGATTTTAATCCAGGATTTGATTGTAAGAAAGATTCCATTGGCTCATCATATCCAGCAACAATCACAATAAATTCATCACGATGATCTTCCATGGCCTTTAATAAAGTATCAATGGCTTCTTGACCAAAATCATTTTCACCCTTAGCCAAAGTATACGCTTCATCAATAAAGAGAATGCCACCCATAGCTTCATCAATCTTTTCCTTCGTTTTTAATGCTGTTTGACCAACATATCCAGCAACAATTTCACTACGATCCACTTCAACCAATTGACCCTTTTCTAAGATTCCTAGTTCCCTATAGATTTTAGATAATAATCGCGCAATCGTTGTCTTTCCAGTACCAGGGTTTCCCTTAAAAACTAAGTGTTTAGAAGTATTAGAAACTTTCAAGCCTTTGCTCTTACGAAGTGCATCTATTTTCAACTCATTAATGATTGAATGTACCTGTTGTTTTACTCCATCCAATCCAATCATGGAATCCAATTGTTTTTGAAGATCTTCTAAAGATTCTTCAGACTCCACCTCAATTTCATCCTGAACCACTTCTTCTTTAACTTTATCAGCAACTAAAGGTTTTTCATCTTGTTTAATATCCAATAATTTAATATATTGAATAAAATGATCCTTTACAATATTCCTTTTATCATTCTTATTAAACATATAATAACGACCCAGTTCATACACAAATTGCGCATACAAAGCTTTTACAATAGGCATTAGATTTAATGTTTCAAAATCAGAAAACCAAGAATGAACAGAAACGCTATCATTCAATTTTGCTTTAGAACCAAGAAACACTTTATTAAAGTAATCCATACGAAGATCTGCATGTTCTAAAGATATGATTTCTATAAACCCAGCAATATTATTTAAAACCACTTGTTTAACATTTAAATGACCACCATCTTTATCAATCAATTCCTGCTCTTTTGAACATGCTAATAATAATTTAGCCAATGCCTGTTTAACATCTATATCCATAATTACAACCTTCTCTATGCATATTGAATTTGATTATGCAACGAATCATATAATTTCGATGCATCCTCACCCTCAATACCATTAAACATCTCAGAAATTTCTTTTTCCAATTCATTGTGAATTTCTTCATTCGTCTTTTCATGAAATACATTCAATAAGGATGTATCTTTAAGTGTTAAAATAATTTCTTGATTATCAATCACTTCTTGTTTTTGATCTTGGACTTGTTCTAAGAACTCATTATAATACGTATCCATTTCATCCGTATTTAAATCTAAATCAAAAATGCCATGATCTTGCAACAATTCAACAAACCAAGATTGAGTTAGAGTATCATATAAACTCATCCACTTATTGTGAGACGTATGCCATACTTCATCACCACTCAAAATATCTTTGTAGTTAAAGTAATATTGTTCATCAAAGAAACGCAATGAAGCTGTATACATCGAAAGCATCATAAATACAGTAAGAATCATATTGTCCTTATTATCAATTAAATCCGATTTTAAAGAATCAATCATCATATCTAAAACAACATATAATGAATCCACTAACTTACGCATTTGCTCTTCACTATAAGGCTTTTGTTTCTTACGACAATCCAACATATCCTGATAATCACTAATCACCTTATTGTATTCAGCTTTAATATGAAGTTCAGTCCCTTTATTTAAACTTTGTTGAACCTTTTCAATTGCACCAACAATCTCTTCTTCCATCGAATTTAATTTTTCATATAAAATCGCAAAAGTTGCCCAAGTCGAAACTAAATTAACACCATCCAAAATCAGTGCAATATTTTGAATCTTAGATAAATTCTTTACCATCTTCAAATTTTGATTTAATAACTTAGAATTCTTTTGAACTGCCTTCAATACTTCTTTTGCAGCTACCTGTTGTTCAGCTTCTTTAAAAATATTATCTAAAGCAACCTTATAGAACTTCTTAAAACGCTTATTCTTTTGACGAACTACAATTTCCATAAAATTCGTATCATTCAAGAATTTACGCAATTCCTCTATTGTTCGTATTACTTCAATTTCATCCATACCTATTCTCCATCCTTTAATTTGTATAAAAGCAATGTCAAAATCAATAAGATACAAGAATCCATATTATATGGATTCTGGAAATCAAAACGAGGCTTACGCTTATTAATTCCAATTGCTGGAACGGTTTCTCTACGAATAAAAGTAAGAATCGTATCTATATCCAAACATTCTTTAGATAAATCAAAATCAGAGATCAACTTCGATTGATTTTTAGTAACCGCCATATATAAACACATCATAATGCGCGTATAATCTACCAAATCCTGAAAGTTAACTTCTTTAGATTTGCTAATAGAAACCGCCTTTTCATAATACTTCTGTGCACGCGTCTTCTGTTTCGATGTTTCAATCTGTGATTCTAAAATATCATTCAAACATTTAAAATAACTTTTGATTAACTTATTAAAATCACACTTATTCATTAGTTCAACCATCCTGAAATGATCGTATAACTTCTCTGCCATAATTTCCTTAGTTATATGATTCAAGAACTGAAATTTTATATAAGCATTTAAATCCATCAAAACACAATCGCTAGTCACATCACTATAATCCAGCCACGTTGATTCTACAAACCATTTTGGTTTCATATCCTACTTCTCCTTGTTATTTTTTTTATTCAAATAATTCAATATTGCCTTGTGTCCTAAACGTATTTTGACATACTCAATCTTCCATTCTTCACCACAAACAATTGCTTTAAAACTTAAATAATTTTTTTAAAATCTTCTTTATCTATTTCTAAAGCTGTTGAATACCGAAGATTTTCATAGCAAGTTGGACAACAAATGAACTCAAAAACATCTTCGCTATCTTTATATTTATAAAGTCTCATCCCTGTTAATTCAGTATGTACTTTTGCTCCACAAAGAGGACATATTCTAGCATATCCACCAATCACTTTATCCTTAACGTGTTGTGGTTTACACATAAAATCTTTCACCTTGTTAAAATTATTATAATCTAAAGTGCTTGCTTTGTTTGTTACGATACTTTCATCTAGTGAATTATACTCAATTGTATATGTATATTCAAAATTCTATCTGGTATATTTTTCTGCTTTCCTTGTAATACTCAATGATAATGAGAAATTATCTAAGAAAAATTTCTTTAAGCAATCAACAACATCATACTCAGAAATTATTTTTTCGTTAATTAATAGAGAATCTTTGTCTTCTAAACTAAAAGGAATTAATTGCACTTTTATTGCTACTCCTCCTATAAAGTCATTTAATTAACACTAATTATAATTCGCATTATTATTAATATTATCTATAACGCTCTTAATCTCCATCCAAGTTTGAATATCATTTCCAAACAAATCTGCAACAGAACCTTTATCTGTAAATGGTGATTGTTGTAAAACACTCATATCTTTCATTAAACCATTTCTTACAATATATTCTACAATTTGATTTACAAAATAGATCTGTTCAGAATTAAGATTTCTTTCATCTAAATATTTAGAGAAAGCATCTTTGGCAGCATTCATATCCAAGCCAACAATTTCTCTAACAAATTCGCAGATAGGCTTTTCTCCTACTTCTGAATAATAGTCTTTCTTAGAACCTAATTCTTTCCATAAGATATTTTCTAAAGAAATTAAATCTGTACTACTTAATGGTTTGTTTTCTTTGATTTTCAAAATCACAGGATCATCTTTTTGATGTTGGCGAATATAATACTCAATTTTAGATTTATAATTCTTTAAATCATCATTCTCTAATTCTGAATCATTAAATTGAACATCTAAAATATCATCTTCAAAATTAGTTTCATAAGATAATCCTTGTCTTGGAATATATTTAATTAAATCTCTTAATCTTAAACGAATATTTTCAAATTCGTCTATACCACTATATTCTAAGTAATTCGTATTTAAGATAGCATGAATAATTTCGCTTTCCTTTTCAATTGCAGGAATATTCGATACTTTAGATAAACCTGTTACCTTTTTTAATAAATCTTTAATTCTACGCTTACTCTGTTTCTCAGCCAAATGAGCTAATTCAATACCATACATTAAAGCATCAAATCGCACAGCACTTACCTCATCTTCATCCGGTAAGATTAGTGGTGCTAATTCTTGACGCACCATCAAACAATCTTCATAAGTAAGCATTTGATAATGATCTGGATTCGAATAGAGATCCACATATTTTAAATGTTGTCTAACATCAAAACGATTACGATCCAGCTCTTTTACTTTACTAACCATATAATCGACAAGTTCTTTACGCCATTTTTTTAATTCATCCGTTTGATAATTCAAAGCTTGTAATTTATAAGCAATCTCAAACTTTAATGCAAAAACAGCTCCCTGTACTGCAAGCATATTCGGCGTTGCACTTCCAGTCTTCATTCTGAAAAATTCAAAATTACCACAGAAATCAAAAATCAAGAACTTATCTTTATCTTTTCCATCTAAAAGTCCAGGACATAATCTTGTTCCACGACCAATCATTTGCCAGAATTTAGCCTTACTCATTACTTTCTTAAAGAAAATCAAATTCACACATTCAGGCACATCAATACCAGTATCTAACATATCAACTGAAATCGCAATTTGAGGTAATTTTCTTGGATCAGAAAACTGGTCAATTAACGTCTGAGAATAGTTAATTTTATTATCAATGACTTCTGCATAACCTTTTAATTCAGGATAATCCTTATTAAAAATTTCTAAAATAAATTCTGCATGCTTATGATTTTTCGCAAAGATAATTGTTTTACCAATTTTTTGTCCATAATCAATACGAATACCATATTTAAATAAAGTTGCTAATACCTTACGCACAGTATCCTTATTAAAAACATATTGGTTTATAGCTGAAGCGCCAATAGCTTCAGGAACATTCCCCTCTTCATCGACAAATGTTTCTTCATACTCTTCTTTTTCATCATTATCCAATTCATCCCAATGAATTCCATTCTTCATAAATTCTGTAGAACATTCTATAGATTTATAATCAACTAAAAATTCATCTTTTACAGCCTGAGCTAATTCATAACCATATGTTGGAATTCCATTTTCTAATTCAAAAACCTCATATGTATTCTTATCAATTTCATCCTTAGGCGTTGCAGTTAAACCAACTAAAGGTGCATCAAAATATGAAAATATATCTCTATACTTGTTATAAATAGATCTATGCGCTTCATCACAAATAATCAAATCAAAATGCCCACAAGTAAATAATTTCTTGCCTTCATCCTTAATCGTATCTATACAACCAATCATTGTTTGGTAAGTTGAAAATACTGCATGAGCATTATAATTTTCTTTATCTTCCACTAAATTTGTAGCCGAAAGATCAGGTAATAAATTCACAAAACTACGCTTAGCCTGTGTAACTAATGAGTTACGATCTGCCAAGAATAAAATATTCTTAATCCAACCATTATTTAATAGCACATCAACTAAACTAATAACCGTTCTAGTTTTACCTGATCCAGTAGCCATGACTAATAAAGCTTTTCTTCTATTCCCTTTATCAAAGGCTTCACATACAGCACGAACTGCAGCTTCCTGGTAATAACGTCCAGCTATATTCTTGTTAATCGCAATATAATTCAAATGAGATTTTGTTCTTCTCAAATTAAAATACTTTTCTAAATCACGCTTTGAATAAATACTCGATACTCTTCTTTCAGGATAATCATTATCTATTATGCGTGTTTCAAAGCCATTCGTAATGAAAATCACAGGTCTTCTTTTATATTTCTTCTCTAATAAATCCGCATACAATTTTGCTTGTTGTCTTCCTACCGCAGGATCTTTACAACTTCTCTTAGCCTCAATCACTGCTAATGGAATGTTCATATCATCATATAAAACATAATCCGCATAACCAACTTCAGACTTGTTAGGCATTCCTTCAAGTTCAACTTCATTAATCCAGTCTTTACCTTCAACCCATCCAGCATCCATCAACATGGCATCAATATATAATTTACGTGTATTAAACTCAGATAAATCTAATGGTTTTGAAACATATGTTTCTTGTTGTTGAACACGACGAGAACTCAATTCCTCTTTCAAAGATTTATTTTCAGCAATCAAAGCCTCTAAATCAACATCAGGAACCACTTTAACAGGAGTCACTTCCTCTTGTTCTAATAATGATTCGTCAAATTCTCTTTCTTCGTAATTATCACCATAACAATACGCAATAAAATCAGTAAAATAGAACAAGTTACGTAAACATATTTTGGCAATACTAGCCGTTTTTGTTGTTGAAGTATGAACCGCTTCATTTCCATATCGACGGATAAACTCAATTCGTTTCCAAATATCATCATCCATGATTGATTTAAAAGCTCGTGTATTCATTAATGTATGCAAATTATCCTGATACGGAACATCTAAATCTGCATCTACTGAATACATCCATTTAATACCTGCCTCTAGTGCACGTCTACAGTTGATAATACACGTACTAACATCAATTTTATACGTTTTCTCTGCAACAATAGCTATATCTACAAAGCTATCAAAATCTTTTTCTTTCTTTAAATAATCGAAGTTAGTCATATACTACCTCTCTTTCTAGTTCTATTATACTCTTCTTAATATCAAACCTTGATTTATCGACCTGTTCTACAAAGTCTGCAAACTGCTGTTGAAGTTCTATTGGTGGAACTGGTATAACAAGTGTTCCCAGGATTTGTTGATTTAAATTCTGAATATTTGCTCCTCTACCAGCCATCTTCATTCTCACTGAATCTGTCTTTAGTACTCTTAACAAATATGGAACTATAATTTCGTTGTCATAATTTCTATATCTAATACAAAACCCACTAAATGTTGTTGGAACATTGCCTGGATACACGACTAGACTACGGCCAACCAAAGCTTTGTTGCCATTGGAACGCACAAAAACAATATCATCATCTTTTAATAGATATTCTTCTGAAGGCATTTCATTTAATGAAACTGTTGGAAGACCTTTTGTATTGTTAATAACAGAAAAATTTTTAAAATCACACACACCTAAGCAATTAATATCAATGCCTTTATCATCATAGTGAAAATTCATTCCATTCTTACACTGCCCCATATCTAATAAAGGCTTCGTTCGCCATCCCTTTTCATTAACAATCGGATCCCCAAACATCTCTATAAATCGGGCTTTAACTAATTTATCTAAAAGTCCTAAAATTGTATTATAGTTGTCAATACTATCTTCTAATTTATCCAGTATTTCCACAATCATGCTTTGCTTTTGATGTTCCGGATATGATATAGAGATTTGTTTTAACCATTTGAAATGACGATTATATCCTGTATTAGGTATTTTAGCGTTTTTTAAAGCATAATATAAATATTTATAATTAGCATCTGGTATTTTACTTTTTAAAATCTTAGTTCCGTCCGCTCCTAGAAAAAAAGGACGGTTAATATATTTAATAATTCTTGTATGATCTCCAAATACAATCACTGGTACATCTTTAAATAAACCATCAATTTGATCTGTATACCCAGCTATATCCGCTTGTCCTTGATCTATAATGATATTTGTGCCAACAGTGTGATATTGTTCTGTTTTAATTTTAGTTCCATATTTTGTATAGTCATCAAATACCTCATCAAATGTCTTTAACATTTATAAATACAAATCCGAATTTAGTTTTGCGAGGATTACCATACGTTACATTTAAGCAACAAATTTTCTATGGGATTCTTTAACATTATTTTGGTTTACCATTGCATAATGCATTGTAGTATCTATTTGAGAATGTCCTAATAAACTTTGTACTTGTTCTATAGGCATACCTTTATCTATTGCTTTAGTAGCAACTGTTCGTCTGAATTTATGTGGATGCACTTTATTAATGCCTAGTTTTCTACCTAATTGACGAAGCCTTATCTCGACTCCACTAATATTTAATCTATCATGCGGTGCATCTAATGAAACAAATAACGCTACATTGTCATCATTTCTAGAATTAATATAGTTTCTTAAATGAATCTTTGTTCTGGCATCAAAATAAACCGGTCTTTCTTTATTACCTTTACCAAAGACAACACACTCTCTATTCTCAAAATCAATATCATTTATGTTTAATCTAACTAGTTCACCAACACGCATACCGGTAGATGAAAGAAGATCGATAATTGCTAAATCCCTTAGATTATTACAATTATCTCTTAACAATTCTAACGTTTCATCTGAATATGTTTCTTTAATAACTTTATCCGTCTTTATTTTATGAATTCTTTTCATTGGACTTTTCAAAATATAATTTTCTTCTTCCAACCAAGAGAAAAAACTACTTAAATTTCTTCTAATGTTATCAATACTTGCTTTAGAACAATTATTAATCTTTTGATATTCAGTCAAATACATTCTTAAATCATCCGTTGTTAAATGAGTGACATTCTTCGTAATCATCGAATCCATTTTAATTAAAGTAGCATAATAATATTTTGTAGTTCTTTCACTGCAACCTTCAATTTCCTTAGCAGCAATAAATTTATTTATAAGTTCTATATTCGTGAATTCACAAATATGGATATCCGTATCTTCAACCACTTTTATTTCTACTTTATCTAAGCAACGACATAATACAGTATGTAAAGCATCCAATTGAGAATTATCTAAATAATTCAATAATGACTGTTCTATTTCTTGTATGATTGTATTTTTCATGTTAATAACCTCCATTACCAACATCTCTACAACCATAAATTTAAACTATCTTATCCAAAATATTCTTGCATCAAACTATCATATAATTGCTGCGTTTTTTCTAATGACTTCTTAACTGCTTCCCTTGATTTATCGACCTGTTCTACAAAGTCTGCAAACTGCTGTTGAAGTTCTATTGGTGGAACTGGTATAACAAGTGTTCCCAGGATTTGTTGATTTAAATTCTGAATATTTGCTCCTCTACCAGCCATCTTCATTCTCACTGAATCTGTCTTTAGTACTCTTAACAAATATGGAACTATAATTTCGTTGTCATAATTTCTATATCTAATACAAAACCCACTAAATGTTGTTGGAACATTGCCTGGATACACGACTAGACTACGGCCAACCAAAGCTTTGTTGCCATTGGAACGCACAAAAACAATATCATCATCTTTTAATAGATATTCTTCTGAAGGCATTTCATTTAATGAAACTGTTGGAAGACCTTTTGTATTGTTAATAACAGAAAAATTTTTAAAATCACACACACCTAAGCAATTAATATCAATGCCTTTATCATCATAGTGAAAATTCATTCCATTCTTACACTGCCCCATATCTAATAAAGGCTTCGTTCGCCATCCCTTTTCATTAACAATCGGATCCCCAAACATCTCTATAAATCGGGCTTTAACTAAAGAATCAAGTTTATCTATGGTTTTCTTTCTTAATTCTATTAACTCTAAAGAGATATTCATTAAATTCACAATATATTTTTGTTCCTCAATAGATGGCAATTCAACTAGTACATCTGTTAAATTTCCTAATTTAATATACTTAATAACTCCACCGATTGATTGTTTCCTAAGTTCTCCTATATATCCTTCTAAAAAATGATATAAGTAAGGCATATAAAGCAGGCCATTACTATTATCCTCTATAATATAGGTTCTTTGATAGGCATCAAATTTACCATTATAGTACTTAACATTTAAATCACCATTTCCGGCAACTAACACACATTCACAATCATAAGAATAGCTATTTATTCTTAATGGATCCTTGGAGCAAGTAAAAAAAGGATATTTCCCGTCTGTAGAAGAAGCGTTAGCATCAAGTTTACCTGTTTTTATTTTTGTTATTTCACCAACTTTTACCTTCATCTATATTGAGTAAATCCGAATTTATCATTCAGATTCTTCCTCCTTTCCATCATTCAACAAAGCTTTTAACTCTGCCAAATTCTTATCAATTTCTCTATTTAAAGCTTCAATATCAGCTAAAATTTCACTTGTTGGTGGATATTCTACCTTTTCATAGACAACTTCTTTATATTTATTGATAGATAGATCATAATCATTATCAATAATCTCTTGCTTATCAACCAAGAAACTTTGTTCAGTACGCTTTCTTTCTACTTCTTTATCTAAATTCTTGAATCTTTCTAAAATGTCTGGAATATCACTTTCTTTTACAGGAGCACGTTTATCATCTAACGAGAATCCATCGGCTTTCATGTCATAGAACCAAACTTTATCAGTTCCACCATGACCGGTCTTTGTGAAAATCAAAATACCGGTTGATACACCAGCATATGGTTTAAATACACCTGATGGCATTGAAATAACTGCTACAAGACGATTATCGTCAACAATAGCTTGTCGAATAGCTTTGTGTGCTTTACTTGAACCAAATAAAACTCCATCCGGAACAATACATGCACATCTTCCACCAACTTTTAACATACGAATAAACAATGCTAAGAATAATAATTCAGTTTTCTTAGTTTTCGCAATCTTTAATAAGTCTGTTGAAACAGAATCATAATCTAAAGACCCTTTAAAAGGTGGATTGGCTAAAATCATAGAGTACTTATTGTTATCTGTATTTTGATCTGATAAACTATCGCGATATTCAATATTTGGAGATTCAACACCATGCGTCATCATATTCATTGCTCCAATACGAAGCATAGTTCTATCCATATCAAAACCATTAAACATATGATTCATAAAATGATCACGATTCTGTTTATTCATCAAAATGTCATTTCTATATTTTTCCATTAAATAATCACTAGCAACCACCAAAAATCCACTTGTACCACATGCTGGATCACAAATTAATTCTTGAGGTGTTGGATTCATTAATTCAACCATCATACGAATAATATGACGAGGCGTTCTGAACTGTCCATTACGTCCTGCTGAAGCAATCTTAGACAATAAGTATTCATATACATCACCACGAATATCCATACTTGTAGTTTTATCCATTAAGCTATAAATCTCATCCAAAGAATCAATGACCTTAGATAATACTAATGCTGTTGGAATTTTAAAAATTGCATCATCCATATATTTAGAATAGGCACTATCCTTATCACTATGTAAAATCTTTATAAATGGAAAAACCCATTCCTGCATAATTTCATATTGTTTATTCGCAGGATAATCATGGAACGTAGACCATTTCAATTGATTTCCATCAATACTACGCTCACCAATCATTACCTCATCGGCAAATACACTTGTATACGGAATCCCTAGCATATTAGACTCCTTTGCCTTTTTATTATCTGCAACATCCAAATCACGAATAAACATCAAATATGTTATTTGCTCAATAACCTCTAATGGATTTGTTAATCCACCTGCCGCAAACACATCCCAAAGCGCATCAATTTTATTTTTAATTTCTCCTGTAACCATAACTCTCTCCTACTTAATCAATTCCACTACATCATCAAATGAGCAATCCAAACAATCGCAAATACGAATCAATGTATCCATAGATACAGTTTCCTGTTTAGATAATTTTGCGAGTGTAGCCGGTGTTAACTTAGCTTCTTTCGCTAAATCCGTCTTTTTCATGCCCTTATCAATCAATAATTTAAATAGCTTATTATAACTTATCTGCATAAAACGGTCCTCTCTTAGAATCTATTATACGTGAAACGCTTACACTTATAAATAAAAAATGTTTAGAAAAGTGAATATTTTATGCTCAAATATTAAGAATATAATAAAGTATTAAAAATATATCTAAACAAATATAAAAATGCAGAAGTTATAACCTCTGCATCACTATTTTTGATTGAATTTTAATTTAATTTTATCCCAACACACATCTTTAATACGATTATTCCAAAACCTTCGGTTATGAATCTGATCACTAGTAATAATTTCTTCTACCAAGCCTTCAAGCGTTACTGCATCTACTGCCTTACTAGCTTCAGCCATATATACCAATAACTCTCCACACGGTGTGTAACGATAGTTATGGTTCAACTTTCCTTCTTTAATTTTAGCCTCACAATAAGTTATTAAGTGCCAATTTTGAGAAGGATTTGCGATACCACGTTGACTAGCTTCCAGAATGTAACCATCGCAAACTTGTTTAAAACCATTTTTGACTAGCTTATCCGTAATAGGCGGATTTTCATCTGGCAATTTTTTAAAGAATGTTAATACTTTTTCGTAAGTCATATCTTATCATCTACCTTTCTAAGCATGTTTAGATACAGTACTCCGGCTTATGAATTGATTGAGCAAGTATTGTCTTGCTCAATTTTTAGTATAAATAGTTACATTTGAAGATGATCTACCTGCTACAGTTACATTTTTCAATGTTCCAGAATCGATTTTTCTTTTAAGCGTTCTTGCTAGGGCAAGCTTAGTACCTCGGTCATACGTCTTCCATGTATCAAGCCCTACAATTGTACTAATATCAAAAGTAGCACCTGCAGGATATGAATTTAAGTTTTCTACCAACTTGTTCCATTTCTTTTGAAAGGAATCTTCTTCTGGAAAAAGTTTATCATACGCAAATTTTGATGCACTAATTCCTTTCTCAGCAGCTAATTTGTGGATTTCTTTGTATTCTTCATCATTCATAACAATTACAAGATTTCTACTCATAAAGCCTCCTTGATTACTGTATCTATTCAGAGTATAACACCTTTGTCCATATACCACAAGTATTTTTTTAGAAATGTCTAGAACAATATAAAAAAACATTCCCAAATTATTGGCAACGCTTTAATGCATCATGATACTCTTCTACACTATTATAGTCACAAGGATTAATGTTTGTGTGTTCATTATTTGGATCATACTTGTTTTTCCAAGCCTTTCTTAAATTGATCTGATGCTTATACTGAATGAGATTGTCATAATTTGAAGCATCAATTTTAGAATACTTGCCTTCTGCATCACATTCTTTGATCCAATTCAATCTATCATTATATTCAACTAAATAATCATCAATTGTAGTGAATTTATCAAAGTTAAAACCATTAAATTGATGCTTGGAATCATATGTCTCTTGCCAATCGAGTATTAGTGCATTTCTGTAAACTTCTTCATGAGCATAATCCGATACATCAACATTTGTTTTAAAGCTTGGATCATACTTATCTTGCCAACAAGATCTTAATGCATCCAAATACTCTTCTTCACAATCATAATCACTAGGATCTAATTTATATGCATTATCCTTATCATATTTATTCATCCAATTCTTTTTATTTTCAATTGCGTTTGAATAATCATTCTCATTTGAATATTCATTTGGATCTATAGAACTAAACTCATTAAAATAATCATACTTACGCTTCCATAACTTTCTTAATGTATCCAAATATTCTTCTACATCATCAAATTGACTAGGATCTACATTATATTCATCATTTGAATCATGCTCGTCCTTCCACTCTTTACACTCATCTATTCGATCCTTATACTCATTTACATCAGCAATTAATTCTAAATCAATATATTCAAACTCATCATAAGGATCCAATTCCTTTTTCCAAGCCCGCTTTAAAGCCTTAACATAATACTCCTCATACTCAAAATCACATGGATTCACTTCAAATTCACAATCACAATCCCATTCATCACGCCACTCTAATCTAGTTCTATACACATCTAAATCATAGGCATAATCATCATAATTTGAATATTTAGATACATCCACATAGTTCTCAAATTCACATTCAGGATCTTCATATTCTTGCCACTTCTCTTTAAGCGCAGCCAAATATTCTTTACAACTCGAATGTTGATTACCAAATTAATTGTTAACACAATATTCAAATTAAATTGTACACATAA
>ERZ1034915.924-NODE-924-length-17961-cov-6.572266_pt1 | contig 17961 bp, 12 predicted proteins | sample MGYA00520592_ERZ1034915 | MGnify/ENA primary metagenome ERZ1034915 (study PRJEB33766, sample SAMN09781787) | gut metagenome | biome: gut microbiome | host: Homo sapiens | place: Madagascar | study: EMG produced TPA metagenomics assembly of the PRJNA485056 data set... | reverse complement strand
TCAGGCTGCGAAAACCGTCCACTTTCCGGCAAAAAATACCTGAACGTATTGTAGTGAAGCCCCGTTTCCCTGTCCAGGTACTGCCCCGCAAACCGCAGGTTCTGCTGCGGATGTACGGAGTAAATATCCCGGTTTTCCTCAAAACGGATATTGCCCCACAACTGCACCCGCGCGCGCCACACTATCCCGCCGTCGCTGTCCGTCATGCACTGCGGATACCCGTTTGGCAGTGTGTGGTAGTAAAGCACCCGCTGCCAGGGTTCATTGCCGCCACTGTAACGGTCCACCCGCGCCAGCGGCTGGTAACTGTTTTCCTCATACAGATACAGGGTGTGCGCCGCCGGGCTTTTCTCATTGTGCTCACCGCACAGCCGCATCCCGCTCCATTCAAACACCGTCCTTTCCGGTTTTTCTGCTCCCTGACGCCAGGCGCGTTTTTCCGTCCGCCTGCCCAGCGCGTCGTAACTGAATGTCACCCGGCTCCAGTCCCGGTCGTTCAGTATCTCCACTGTCACCAGCCGGTGCGCGTCATCATAGTGCATCCGCTGTTTCACGCCGGTACGCACGTTTTCCCGCCGCGCCAGTCGCCCGAAGCCGTCCCAGGTGTAACGGAACTCGCCGCCGAGCGTCACCTGGTTGGCTGGCGCATCCGGCAGGCGGGGAGGGTAACCGCCGGAGCGTAGCCCGTTCATGGCCGCGTCGTAACGGAATGTCTCGCTGTGGCCGTCCTGGTCGTGGCGCACAACCTGCCCGCGCGCGTCGTAGCTGAACTCGTCTTCCTGCGGTGCGCCCTCGCGCAGCATGGGCATGCTCTGGCTGTACTGGCAACTCAGGCGGCGCAGGTTATCCCGGCTGTCCCGGTGGTAGCGGCTGTCCAGCAGTGGCGTCATCAGCTCCGGTGCGTTCAGCCCGCTGCTCTGGCGCGTCAGGTGCCCACAGATGTTGTACGCCCGGTACTGGCTGAGTCTGCCCTGGCTGCGCCGGATTTCACGGTGCAGTTCATCCCGTTCATACTCTGCTATCACCTCACTGCCCCGGTCGCTGTCAAGCCGGGTCTGGAGCAGGTGACCGCTGCCGTAATACAGGTGGCGCAGCGTCCGGCCATCCGGGAAGTGCTCTGCCGTCCGGTTGCCCGGCGCGTCGTGGTCAAACCGGTAACAGCCGCTGTGGTTATGTTCGGCGGTCAGTTGCCCCAGTTTGTCATACTCAAAACGCAGTTCTGTGGCACCGTCTTCTGTGATATCCCGCAGCGTGGTCTGCCACGCGTCGTGGTGGTACTCCGTGCGCCGCGAGGCGGTACTCCTGGCGGTTAACCGCCCCAGCGCATCGTATTCAAAGCGGGTGAGGAGAGGAGCGCCGCCATCCACCGGCGTTTCTGTCTGCGCCAGCAGATTGCCCAGCACATCGCGCTGATATGTCTTTTCTGCGCCGGTTAATCCCGTTTCTTTTATCAGGTGGTCGCGCACATCGTATTCAAACGAATACGCTTCCCCTTTTTCATTGTACAGGCGCGTCAGCCGCCCCAGCGGATCGTAGCTGAACCGCAACGGATACCCCGCCGGATCGGTGCGCAGCGTGACCTGGCCTCTGGCGTTGCGGGTAAAGAGCGTGACCTCTCCGCCAAAACCCTGCTGGCGGAGCAGCTCGCCTGCCGGGTTATACGCAAACTGCATGGTGCAGCCATCCGGGCGGGTGAGGGTGTTCAGCCGGTCTGTTGTGGTATAGCCGTAGCGGGTGATATTGCCTGCGGCGTTGACCTCATGCGTCAGCCTGCCCCATTCGTCGTAACGCCAGCGCGTCAGACGGTCAGAGCAGTCCCGGTACTCCGTTATCTGGCCGCGCCCGTTATAACGCCTGTGCAGGGTGTTACCTGCCGCATCATGGACAACGGTGTTATTACCGTCAGTATCCCACTCCAGCCGGGTGACGTTGTTCAGGGGATCGGTGATGCTGAGTACATCCCCTGCATTGTTATAGTCATATGTCCATACAGCCTGACCGGGCTGTATCCATTTCACGGGGAACGAAAAACCGGGCAGCCAGGTGATGGCGGTTTTCTGCCCCAGTGCATCCGTGAACACGGCCACATTGCCATAGTCATCATAAGAATACGTTTCGGTATTCCCCAGCGGATCGGTGTGGCTGAGTAACTGGCGCGAACTGTTCCAGACATTTTTCCACACCGCGCCCAGTTCATCCGTCTGTTCTGTTATCTGTCCCAGCGCGTCCCAGCGCCAGAGGCTTTCTCCCCGCCCTTCCTGAACCAGCCGCAGGCTCTGTCCCGGTACGTCATAGTCGAACAGGTAATGCTCCAGCCGGACCGGAGGCGTGTTGCCTGTTGCACCTTCCTGTATCCAGTGCTCCACCACCCGCCAGTGCGCCGGACGCGCATCTCCCGTGTCATCTGTCCAGGCCGCAAAATGCTGCCAGCGGTAGTGTGATCCCCGTCCGCCGGGGTAGTACAGTGCCTGAATCAGGCCATGTGGTTTCCCGTATTCACAGCGCAGGGTGACATTGCCGTCGGCATCACTGACGCCGGACAATTGTCCCTCCGGCGTGAAGGTATAGCTGACCAGCAGGCGTTCATGGCTGTTATCCTCACTCTGCTGCCAGACCTCACGCAGGCGTCCGTTTTCATGGTGCAGGCGGACAACCAGAAGGTGGTCGTCATCATGGATGTGGGTGAGTGTGCCGGACGCATCATAAACCATCGTCAGGCTGTTAAGGTGCCTGTCCATGATCTTTTCCAGCCGCCAGTGGCCGGGGCGGAGAGGATCGGGGGCAAAGCAGGAATACTCTCCTGCCAGCGTCTGGATCAGAAAATAATCCTGTTTGCTGCGCCAGACCCGGAATCCTTCGTCCACATAAAACGCACTGTCGCCGGGCGTCAGCCCGCCGAGCTTTAATGCCCGCCCGGCATCATCCACATAGAAAAACTGTTCCGGGCCATTTTCCGTGACATCGCCCAGCGGCGGTGTGGTGAGATCCGGTGTTTCCGTCCTGAAGACCGAAACCTCAAAAGGCAGACGCCAGCTCCGGCCCAGCATCCCGGTCTGTGTATTACGGCTGTCATATAATCGCTGCCAGAGAAGGGGGATGCGCCCATCCAGCGCAAAATCCAGATCACTCTCTGCCATCTGGATTTTAGCCCCGCTGGGGCCATGCACCGGGTTGCCGAATGAGCCTTCGGGACACTTACAGGAACAGGATTCCTTTTCGCCGGTTTTACGGAACTTGCTGAGCACTTTACGGGCGACGATCGCCACCACAATATCGGCAGCCAGTTTGATAAACGGATTTTTTCCGCTGCGGATATCCCTGACCACTTCAGACGGGCCGCCAATGCGCACCCTGCTGCCACTCTGTGTATGAGATATCACCGCCTCACAGGTGCTGCGGTCGCCGTTACGGCAGGCAGGCTGGCTGTTAATGTGGACGGTGCGCGACCCCTCCGCCAGCAGCAACTCTTCCGGCGACATGGCGTGCCACTTTTCGCAGGAGATCCTGTCCTTATCAGCCGGTGTGGCATGAGGACTGGCGCTGGCAACGGTAGGGGCCATCATCTCCTGTAACGAGTCAAGGGGATGGCTGAGAAAATCCCATGCCGATTTCACCAGCCCGGCAAACGGTACTACTGTGAAAAAAATCGTGGAGGCAATATGCATGGCGACATCACCGGCATCCTGCTTCTTCGCGTCCTCCGCTTCCAGTTTTGCCAGTTCACCGGCAGACGGCAGTTTACCGGCTGCCCGGGCGGCGGGTTTCTTTTTGATGGTTACGTTTGGGGAGCCGGTGATAATCCTGCCATCGGGATCGCCTTTTATACCGAAGAACTCCAGGGCGTCATCCACCAGCTCTCCGGCACCGTCGGCAATATCATCAATCAGATCGCCAAATCCGGCCCCCACGCCATTAACCACCAGCCCGCTGACCACAAAGACGATAACCGGGCCTGTTGTCCCGCCGGAACCAATCGTGGCGGCCACGGCAGCCGTGGCTGCAGCGGCTGCCCCTACGGCGACGGCGACATATATGGCCCCTTTGACAAACGACGAGACAAAATCGGCCAGTAGCGAGGTATGTACCAGCAGATCGTCCTTTTTGGCTGCGAGAAAGTCACTGCCCATTGTGATGCCCCTTTGTCATGGTGCTGTTATGCCTGGCGGGAAGCAAAGCTGGCTTTGACCTGCTGCCACCACTGCGTGGCGGCTTCATCCAGGGGGGCAAGACGGGTAAATGAGAGCACCAGTAATGCGGGCGTCTGCTGTGTACACAGCAGTTGCTGGTAAATTTTTACGTTCTGCTTTTCAAATGAGCAGCTTAATTCCAGTGCCGGAATGTCTCCCAGCATGACCGGTACGGGTTCACTGCTCAGAAAATGGCGGGTATCTTTCTTCAGTTTTGCTATCTGGCGGGAAAGGTAAACGTCCGGCAGCAGCCCTTCGCTCAGCCGGGCACGGCTGATCACCAGCGATGCCTGATGTTGTGGCAGTTTCAGAATATTGACCGTTTCATCAACGAAACCGTCACAGCCGGGAAGCGTCAGTGTGCCTTCATGGGTGATGTAATTCATGCGTTATTCCTTGTTGTTTTTTTATTTCTCAGGGGCTGGCGGGGGAAATGCGGCTTTGACGGCGTTATTGATATCGTCGGGGCCAAAGTGTGCGCCAATCTTTCCGGGTTTTGCCCCGTCCATGTTGATATCCACGGTATCGGTGGCGGTGATCTCACCTTTTCCGTCCGCATAGATATTGAAGTTTTTGCAGTACCAGTTGATGTTGCCGTCCTGGGTCAGCGTAATGGCGGCATCGCCACAGGCGATGGTGACTTCTGACGCGCTGTTCATCAGGTATTTCCCGGCGACCAGCTCGACTTTATTTTCACCGACCAGCGTGTTGTGCATCGCCTTCACTTTCTGATCGTGGCTGGCATGGACTTTGATTGCCTGGCCCGCCTGGACATCGATGGTCTGAACGCCAGTGACCGATTCCACATGGTTGGCTCCCACGGTCGTCACCCGGTGATTAAGCACCACGGTTGACATGTTTTTCTGTGCGTGCATGGAGAGCAGCTCCTGCCCGGTCCTGTCCTCAAACATGAGTTCGTTATAACCGCTCCCCTTGTAGGTTTTTGAGCGTATCGCCATCTGTGTCTTCGTTCCCGGCAGGCTGCCCGGCGACCGGTTATCCTGGTGGTAGGTGCGGCCCATGATGATGGGCTGGTCGGGGTCGCCGTTGAGGAAGTCCACGATGACCTCCTGGCCCACGCGGGGGATGGCGAGGTTGCCGAAGCCGGTTCCGGCCCATGCCTGCGACACCCGCACCCAGCAGGAGCTGTCCTGGTCAGCGGCGTTATAGCGGTCCCAGGTGAACTTCACGCGCACGCGCCCGTGTTCGTCGCAGAAGATTTCCTCGCCCGGCGGTCCGGTGACAACGGCGGTCTGCGGACCGTCAATCAGCGGCTTGGGTTCAGGGACAGGGCGCCAGGTCTGGTGTCCGGGAATGACGGTAAAGTCATTGACCAGGGTGGTGCCGGAGCCGCCGTGGCCGACCTGCGCCTGGGGCTGTTCGCCGTGCAGCTCACTTTCCACCACCTGCCAGAGAACGTTCAGGTCCGCGCGCGGATGGGCTGACATCGTGAAGCGCATTCCCGGCCACAGTTGCGGGGAGTTCGAAGAGCCGTCAGCACATTCGGCGTTATTACGCAGACCTTCAAGCTGGTAACGGGTAAAGCCCGCGCCGTGCTGTTCATCCTTGAAGCGCCCCGGATAGTCGAAAATCTCGTAGTCGGGACGCTGGAAGGGCATGTTGTCACCGCGGCGCTCAAACTGCCCGCGCCAGTTGGGTGCGGTAAAGGTGTAATCCCGGGAAACCACCTTCGCCGGTCGAATCTGGGTGCTGCGGCGGAAGCTGCGGATACAGAATTCAGGGGTGACGTCGCCGTTGGGGTTATAGGGCAGAGACAGGGCGGACTGCTGGTAACCGGCTTTGTCGGCCATGATGAGCTTCTGGGTGGCGGCCTGAAGGTCTTCCTCTTCAAAGAAGTAAATCCCTTCCTCGGCCATGAGGCGGCGTGCGAAATCGAAGTCGGTTTCCATGAACTGGACGCAGAACTCGCGGGCGGGATGGGGGAGGGCAAAGAGGGCATCGTAATAAAGCACGTCCATCTCTCTGAGCAGGGTGAAGAGGATGGTGCGGATGTCCAGGTTCTGGAAGCTGCGGCAGTTCTGGCGCAGGGATGAACGCCAGAAAGGGGGGCGGATACGCATGCGGTACTGAGTCTGGTGTTTACCGGTATCGCCCTGTTCGCACCATGTGACCAGTCCTTTTACCCGTCGCTGTGGCGAGTCGCCCTGCCAGATGGTCAGGGTGACGTCCTCATCGATGATGGCGGAGAAATCGATGGCGGGGTCGTGACTGACGGCGGTGACGTCGAGGGTGAACAACGAGGAAAGGGACTGGGAGAGGTGGAAGGTGACAACAGCGAAGGTGTCGGGGGGAAGCCTGCTGGCCTCCAGGGTAAAGCGCATTCCTTCTGGCATAGTAATCTCCTCTGTTGGCAGGAAAATAGCGGTTCTGGCAATGTGGTGACCGCCGGGCTTCAGGCACGCTACCGCCGAAGTTTCCGGCGACCGCCATCTCCCGTAAAAACATAACCATTTGCTTAAAAAGATTTTTTTTCGACTTCGCTTGAATTTGATGCAAAAAAAACAGCACTCCGCCCGGCAGGGCAGAATGCTGTTGGTTTAATTTATGCTTCCAAAGGTGCGCGCCAGTCATCAGCCCCAGATGTGCCAGACTTGACGTGTTCCCACTCGATTTTACGGTAGGCAAGAGACACTTCGAGCAACTGGGTGAACTCGCGTTTTGCCGGGTCCTGGCAATGCGGCATATGAAGTTTCATATCCACAATCGTCGAATCCGTCAGACGGGTGGTGAAATAATGCTCTTGTTTACCTTCAACAGAGGTACGCCACCAGTGCAACTCTGTGGTTGGTAGCATTTCGCCTGAGGCCAGTGCGTTGTACATCAGCGGAACAGCTTTGTTCAACGCCACGGTAAAGATGAACGGTTTGTGGGCGCGCTGACCCGCAGGTTGACCGGATTGCGGATCAGTCGGGACGGTGACGTTATGCAGGAACTCCTGAACCAGCATTTCGTCTTCGTGACCCTGCACATAGATATTACCGACGGAATCAGCGGTAAAAGCACCTGCGGTAATATTCCCCTGGGTTTGACCAGTAATAGAGATGTAACACGGAGTTGGCATTTGTGAATTCCTTGTAAAGGTGTTGACTATTAATATAAATTGCCTGCCGGTTATTTTCGGCAAACGGATAACGATACGACTTCATACTAAGAGTCGCGTCATTATTAAGTATTCAGATGATCAATAGATCTGTTATTTGGTATTCGTAAAAGAAATTTGAATAAGTTATAAATAACAGGTTCATTTAACCTTAATACATCAATTTATGTGCATGTGCTTTACTCTCGCAGGGTAGGTTTAACCGCGATAAAAATAAGTGTGATTGTATCGTGAATAATATTATGCCTTTCTTTTTGGGATTACCTCTTGCTGATTATTAAGGCGTTTCGTGAGGATTTTCTCACGATACATAAGTAAAGTTAATGTTTCTATAAATAAATATTTATCGTGATAATGCTTCGTTAAAATCACCAATAAAATCAATAACATAATATATTTTATTTGGCGGTAATTTTTGTTTTACATTCATCTTTAATTGCATTATGTGATTGTGTTTAAGCATATTGTTGAAAGGAGAATACATCTGTTTCAAACAAAGAAAAAGGTTTTTAAAATTTATTTTCAGGCGTAGAATGCGGAGCAATGAAAATTTGTGATTCTTATTTTTATCGCCACTGGAGCGGCATTGCCGGTATTTTTGTTTGGTACGGATCATGCTGTGTTCAGGGCCACAACAAGATGGACTAATCATATGAGCAGCCAAAAATACGGCGGCAGTATTGCGCCTCGCGAGAGAATTAATATCCACTATGTGCCACGCACTAATGATCAGGCCGCTGAAGTTGAGCTCCCACTTAATATTGTGGTGGTTGGCGACACAAAAGGCGCTCTGGATGAAACACCTATTGATGAACGCCAGGCGGTGTCCATTAATAAAAACAATTTCCGTTCTGTAATGGCAGAAGTCGGGATCAAAACCACGGTGACGGTTGCTGACAAGCTCAGTGAAAAACCTGACGGCGAAATGAGTGTCACCCTGGACATTAAATCACTGGATGATTTTTCACCAGACAATATCGCAAGGCAAGTGCCCGAAATGAAGAAAATACTGGAACTGCGTGAGGCTCTCGTTGCTTTACGTGGACCAATGGGGAATGTCCCTGCATTCCGCGCCCAGCTTCAGGCTTTGCTGGATAACGAAGAAACCCGTGAGCAGCTCCTCCGGGAACTGGATATCATCGATCAGAAATAAGGAAGGATGTTGGTATGTCATTACAGGAAGAGCTTACTTCTCCACTTGCTGAATCGGTTGCTCCACAGCACTCTCTGCTGGATGAAATCATGTCCAGAACCCGCATCCAGCCTGAGTCAGATGGTTATGATGTAGCCCGGCAGGGCGTTGTGGCATTTATCAGAAGTATTCTGACATCTGATACCGGTGATGCAATTAATCGGCTGGCCGTAGACAGGATGATTACAGTACTGGACCAAAAACTCAGTGCTCAGACAGACGAGATCCTGCACTCTGAACCCGTACAACAGCTGGAATCATTCTGGCGTTCAATGAAGTTGCTGGTTGACAGAACCGATTTCAAAGAAAATATCAAAATTCATTTGATCCACGCCACCAAAGAAGAATTACTGGAAGATTTTGAATTTGCTCCAGAAATTGTTCAGTCTGGCTTTTACAAGCATATTTACTCATCGGGATATGGCCAGTTTGGTGGCGAACCCGTGGCTGCCGTGGTGGGGGCTTATGAATTTAAAAACACCACGCCGGATATGAAGCTGTTGCAGTATGTCAGTGCTGTAGGATCAATGGCTCATGCGCCGTTTTTGTCTTCCGTGGCACCGCAATTTTTTGGACTTAATTCATATACCGAACTTCCGACCATTAAAGACCTTTATTCTGTCTTTGAGGGCCCGGCTTATACAAAATGGCGTGCGTTGCGTGAGTCTGAAGATTCGCGTTATCTGGGGCTCACTGCTCCCCGTGTACTGCTGCGACTTCCTTATTCTCCAACGGAAAATCCGGTTAAATCTTTCTGCTATGAGGAAGATGTCCGTCATAGACATGAAGACTATTTATGGGGAAATACAGCATTTTTGCTGGCCTGTAGCCTGACGGACTCGTTTTCAAAATATCGCTGGTGTCCCAACATCATCGGGCCACAGAGTGGCGGTGCAGTAAAAGACTTACCTGTACATCTATATGAATCACTTGGTCAGATACAAGCCAAAATTCCAACCGAAGTCCTGATTACTGATCGCCGGGAATATGAACTGGCAGAAGAGGGTTTTATCAGCCTGACCATGCGTAAGGACAGTGATAACGCATGTTTCTTCTCCGCCAACTCGGTGCAGAAACCGAAAGTGTTTCCAAACACCAGGGAGGGGAAAGAGGCTGAAACTAACTACAAACTGGGTACTCAGTTGCCCTATATGTTCATTATTACCCGCCTCGCTCATTTTATTAAAGTGTTGCAACGTGAGCAGATTGGCTCCTGGAAAGAACGTTCCGATTTGGAAAGGGAACTGAATATCTGGATTCGCCAGTATGTGGCCGACCAGGAAAACCCGCCAGCAGATGTGCGCAGCCGCAAACCGCTCAGGGCTGCGAAGATTGAAGTGCAGGATGTTGAAGGTGAACCGGGCTGGTACAAGGTCGCGCTCGCCGTGAGGCCGCACTTTAAATATATGGGGGCGACATTTGAACTTGCCCTGGTCGGACGTCTGGACAAGGAATAATTATGAAGTATCAGGACCGGGGATTACGGGCTTCGGGAAGTTTATTTGAACGTGTACGTGAAGCGGCCCGATCACCGGTTCCTCGTCCTGTTAATGCCGGGATGCTTCAGTTATCCATCCGACATAATCTGCATAATATTTTGAATACCCGGCCTGGTAGCTGCCGGGCTTCTCCTTTGCTGGGCGTACTCGATTTTAATGACGCCGCCACAACATCCCAGGGATTTAATGCTGCTATTGAACGGGCGGTAAAAGAGTGCATCGAAAAGCACGAACCCCGGATAACACATGCAGATGTTTATATGGAAAAAAGTGATACCGGAAACGGACCGTTGGATCTGCGCCTTCATATTACGGCAACGGTGGAATTCCAGAACGTCAGGGATGTTCTGGAGTTCAGCTTATCCCTTGATAATAAACAACATTACCTGGTGGACTGATCAGTATGTTATTTGAGGAACGGTATTACCGAAAAGAGCTGGATTACCTGCGTCAGGCCGGGAAACTGTTGGCAAAGGATAAGCCTCATCTGGCGCGCTTTCTGGCCGATAAAGGAGCCGATCCTGATGTAGAACGCTTGCTGGAAGGATTTGCACTGCTCGCCGGCAATCTGCGAGCCAAGATTGATGATGAATTTCCCGAAGTCACTCACAGCCTGATTAACATGTTGTGGCCGAATTATTTACGGCCCACACCCAGCATGACCATCATTGAATATGAACCAGATACGCGGAAGATTGACACCCCGGTGTTGATTGCCCGTGGTGCACAGATGATGAACGGGGAGGGAAGTTATCCATTCGCTCCCGGAAATGATGACGACAGTACTCTTCAGCCTCCGTGTATCTTCACGCTTTGTCGGGATATCTGGCTGCTGCCCGTCACGGTGGAAAATATCACCCTGCATAATAATCAGCAGCAGGGATGTATTGAGATTGCATTTTTTGCTGAAAACGGAATCAATCCGGGGCGAACTGATTTCAACAAGCTGCGTTTCTGGCTGGGCGATGAAGATGAATACACCCGCAACCAGCTCTATCTCTGGTTGAGTGAATATCTGGCGGATGCTGAATTTGTTACAGAAGGCGACTCTGTCCGTTTACCAGACTTCTCACTGGAGCAGGTTGGGTTCAGTAAACAGGATGCGCTTTTACCCTGGCCCGGTAATGTCTACAGTGGTTACCGTATATTGCAGGAATACCTGTGTTTTAAGGACGCTTTTTTCTTCTTTAATGTGCAGGGAATTCACTCGCTGCCTGTTACTGATAAGGATGTGAACAGGTTTACCCTTCGACTGCATTTCTCGCGTCCTTTGCCACTGGATACCCGTATCCGAAAAACATCATTGCGGTTGTATTGTGCACCGGCCATTAATCTGTTTTCCTGTGAAAGCGAACCCATTGCTATCGTAGACTCCCGTGAAGAGTACCCTCTGCGGGCGAGTTATATGCATAGCGAGTGTTATGACATTTTTTCTGTTGATAGCGTTGAAAGCTCCCGGCGGGCAGAAAACAAATACGGAAAAGCGCGGCAGCCAGTCTCTTCACGCAGATACCCTGCGTTTGAAAGTTTTCAGCACCAGATCGAGTTTGCCCGTAACCGGGAAACCATTTATTACCGGATCAGAACGGAATCGTCGCTTTTTCACTCCGGGTTTGATCATTCGCTATCTTTTGTTCTTGCTGATAACACTCCGCCAGCCTCATGGAATACGCAGGAGGTTGTTTCGGTGTCGTTAACCTGTACAAACCGTAATCTTCCTGAAAAATTACATTCTGGCGATATTTCCCTCTCGGCAGAGAAAAATGCTGCGGTGGCTTCATTTCGTAATATCACTCGTCCGACGCCATCGCTCTACCCTGTTCTGGACAGGCGTCTGCACTGGCAGCTTTTGTCCAGTATGAGTCTGAATTACCTTTCCCTGTTGAACAAAGATGCGCTTAAACAGGTGCTGTGCATTTATGACTTGCCTGGTATCCACAATCCTCAGACAGCGCATCTCTCCCGGCAAAAACTGGATGCCATCGAACGGATTGACACCCGCCCGGTTGACTACCTGTTTAAAGGTGTTCCCGTACGCGGTTTGACCTCCACCCTGTATATCCGCGCAGAACCGTTTGCCTGTGAAGGGGAGATTTATCTACTGGGTACGGTGCTGTCTCATTTCTTTTCGTTGTACGCCAGCGTGAACAGTTTCCACGAATTAAAAATAATGAATATGGATAACCAGGAGTGCTATGAATGGCCGGAAAGGACAGGTCAGCACACGCTGATATAGGGCAGGACACCGTTTTTTCAGACGCTTGCAGCTATAACTTTTTTGCGTTGATGGAGTCCCTGTATCGCCATACCGGACACAGGTCAGTGGTTTCTCTGGATACGGAGCCGGAGGACGAAATTGCGCATTTTGTCGCTGATGCCAGTCTTGCCTTCCCTAAAAGTGATGTGGTGAGCCTGACGAAAAAAGAGAACGGCCAGTATGCCATCACCGTTTCATTTTCAGGTCTGCACGGCAGTCAGTCACCATTGCCCGGTTATTACCTGGATGAACTGGCGCTGGAGGTTGCTCAGGAAGAAGAGGGGCTGGCAGGTTTTCTTGATCTGTTTGCTCATCGCTGGACGCAATTTCTGTATCACATCTGGCGAAAATACCGTTATTACGTCTGTTTTCGTAATGGCGGTGTGGATGATTTTTCCTGGCGTATGTATGCATTGGTCGGGCTGGGAAGCGAATCTCTCCGCGATCAGCTTGCGATTAACCACAGCAAAATGCTGGCCTATGCCGGAACGCTGGCTAGTCCGGGGCGCTCACCTGAAGTCATCTGTAGTTTGATTTCTCACTGCTTCGATTTACCTGACGTCTCCCTTGAAGGATGGCAGTTACGCCAGGTGGATATTACGCCGGAAAGGCAAAACCGTCTGGGAATACGGACCGCCCGCACCGGTAAAAAATTTATTGAGAAGTCGGTGTTGGGAAGCAATTTTACGCTTGGTAGCCGTATACCGGATCGCAGCGGTAAGTTTTTGTTATGTATCAATAATCTTTCCCGTGACCGTCTGTTGTCATTCCTGCCGAATGGTCTGAATTTTATTCCGCTTACCCTGTTTGTGGCGTTTATCCTGCGGGATCAACTGGCCTGGGATTTGCGTCTTGGTTTTGCGCCAGAGCAGGCGGGCGGCATGGTCCTGGGGCGGGCGCAAAACTCCCTGTTGGGATGGACCAGTTTTATCGGGCAGCCGGAGCCAGAACCCGGCGTCATTATCAATGTCAGGTCGTAACCAGATAACAATATGGAGCCAGTATGGCTGAGAACAAACAATCTTCTCCTTCACTTCTGTTACAGGTGATGAATGGTGGTGAACTGGAAAGTGGGCGGCCCGCAAAATGCCTGTTTACCCGTGAAGGAGGTGCTATTGGTAGTGCAGAGGATTGCCACTGGTCTGTACAGGACAGAGAGCAGACGGTTACTGACAAAGCCTGCGCGGTAGTGATGTCGGGTAGTGTCTTCTGCCTGAAAAATCTCAGTGGGCAAATCTGGATCAACCAGGCACCTGTTGCTGCCACCTCCGCGCTAATCCAGTTGCGGCAGGGTGATGAAATTTTACTGGGATCACTGCTCCTGAAAGTTTTTCTGTCCGAAGGAAAACACACGGATTATGACGAGCAGATGGCTGCGCCTGAAACGATTGTGACTAACCGTGATCGCCTGGTGGATATCCTGCTGACGACAGAAGGCCAGCCTGAATATCTGGGAATGTCCCGCAAACATCAGATGGCAGATACGGTAGTTAACAGTTTCTCGACTGATCCTTTACAGGTACTCCAGACGGAGAGTCTGACCGTAGCGGGTTCCCTGTTCTCCGATACGCCTCCGGGCAGGTCATCGTCCCTCTTATCCGGCACTGCGCGTAATAATGAGATTGATACCCCGTTTATGGATTTGCCTCCGATATATGCCGAACCTCGGGATAAAGATACGCCTGTTGAGATGGCCCAAAGGCATCTTGCCGTCACGCCATTATTACGTGGGCTGGGCTGTTCTCTGACCGTACATAACTCCAAAGAGGCCGATGATTTCCTTGAGGAAGTCGGGCGAACGTTGCAGGCAGCCATTAAAGGTCTGCTGGATCTGCAACAGCGGCGTAACAGCCTGTCAGATAAACATCTGCGCCCGCTGGAGGATAACCCGTTGCGCCTGAACATGAGTTATGACTCGGCGCTGGATGTCATGTTTGCCGAAGGAAAAAGTCCTGTACACCTGGCTGCTCCCGCAGCTGTGGGGGAAAGCCTGCGTAATATCCGCCATCACGATGATGCCAACCGGGCAGCGATTGTGGAGTCGCTGCGTGTGTTGCTGGACGCATTTTCCCCTCAGAGTCTGATACGCCGTTTTGTCCAGTACCGTCGAAGCCATGAGTTACGCCAGCCACTGGATGATGCCGGGGCATGGCAGATGTACTGCAACTACTACGATGAACTGGCGTCAGATCGCCAGCAGGGGTTTGAGATGTTGTTTAACGAAGTCTACGCCCAGGTCTATGACCGGGTACTTCGTGAAAAACAGCGGGAGCCAGAAGCATGACTGGGCGTTTTTTCCGCGTCTGCGCAATGGTGATGCTGTTCAACATCACTCTGACGGGATGCGAAACAGTGAAAAAAATCAGTCAGGTGATCAAAAACCCGGATATCCCGGTTGGGAAGATAACTGAACAACCCTCTGAGGTTACGGTTACTTTGCTGACCGAACCGGACACGAATACCAATGCGGACGGCGAAGCAGCGGCTGTGGATGTACAACTGGTCTATCTGAGTGACGACTCGAAGTTGCAGGCTGCGGACTATGACCAGATTGCCAGTACGCCACTGCCGGATGTGCTGGGTAAAAACTATATCGATCATCAGGATTTTAATCTGCTGCCGGACACCATCAAAACCCTGCCACCAGTGAAACTGGATGAGAAAACGCAGTTTATTGGCGTTGTGGCCTATTTTTCTGATGACCAGGCCACCGAGTGGAAACAGATAGAGCCGGTGGATGGCGTCGGCCACAACTACCGCCTGCTGGTACATGTACGACAGGGCAGTATCGAAATGAAAAAAGAGGACAACTGATAATGGCGACCATTAAAAATAAGGTGATCTGGCAGGAGGGGCTATTTGTTCAGCCACAGCATTTTCAGCAACAGCAACGTTATAACGATTATATCCTTCGTAATCGCCTGAATGCTCAGAGTGACTTTTTCTGGGGATTCACCCGGTTGTCTCTCAATATCGACTTATTGAGCCAGGGTAAAATTCATATTGATCATGCTGAAGGCTGTATGCCGGACGGCACGGTTTTCAGCATTCCCGATCAGGATTTACTGCCAGAGCCATTAGAACCAAAGGTGCTGAATACACCTGAAAGCCACATCATTTATCTGGCCTTGCCCGTTATTAGTGATGTTATTAATGAAGTGGATGGCCGCCACAGCGCCGGGCAGAGTTCCCGACGTTATCGTCTTAACTATGCCGATGTACGCGATTTACACACCGATGAAGGGGATGTCAGGCAACTGTTGCTGGCGCAGCTTACCCCCAGGATTGTCGGCGGTGGTGAGGATCGGAGCGGTATGGTCACGCTGCCTTTGTGCCGTATCCGCGATAGGTTAGCTAATGGCGCACTGGTACTCGATGAAAACTTTATTCCTACCTGCCAGTCTGTTCGCGTCAGCGACACGCTGGGCCGGTTTGCCGGAGAGATTCAGGGGCTGGTCGCCAGCCGGGCGATTGAACTGGCAAATCGTATTGGCTCACCGGAACAAAGCGGCATTGCCGATGTGGCCGAGTTTATGATGTTGCAGATCCTCAACCGTAGCCAGATGCACTTCACTCACCGCTCGCACCTGCATACCCTGCATCCGGAGGATTTTTATCTGGATCTGGTGAAATTACTGGGCGAACTGATGACTTTCACTGAGAACAGTCGTTTGCCCTGTCCTGTGGAGCCTTACGATCACCACGATCTCACCTTGTCGTTTAATACAGTGATCCCGGAATTACGCAGGACGCTTAATATCGTGCTGATGCCACGGGCTCAAAACCTGCCATTGCGCTTTATGGACGGAATTTATACCGCCACTGTTAACGATCCGACGTTGTTGCAGTCTGCTTCCTTTGTGCTGGCTGTCCGGGCGCGAATGCCGCATAACCAGATTATTCTCCAGTTTACCCAGCAGTCGAAAGTTGCCGCCAGCAATAAAATTCGCGATGTGGTCAGCGTACAGGTTCCGGGTATTCCGCTGGTTCCACGGACCGCAGCACCGCGTCAGTTGCCATACCATGAAGGTTTTGTTTATTTCGACCTGGATAAAGGTGCATCAGCCTGGCAGGACGTGGTGAAAGCCGGTGCGCTGTCACTGCATATTTCCGGCACCTTCCCGGAACTGGACATGCAACTGTGGGCGATAAGGGGTCAGGCTCATGAGTGAACAGGCTGCCCTGTTACCTGAAAACAGCGACACTCCGGTGGCGGAAAAGAGGCCGCCGATGGTGCCTGATGTTTTTCAGGAGGAGATCTCCTGTCGGCAGTATCGTCTTCCCCTGCGAGGCAACAGCCTGAATCCAATGATCGATGCCGCCACGCCGCTGCTGGGGATGGTGATGCGCCTGACAACCATGAACAGCCAGACGATGCCGGATCACCTGTTCAGCCAGGTGGTCACCGATGTGCAGGCAGTAGAGCAGTTACTCCAGGAGCAGGGTTATGAGCCAGGCGTCATTGTCTCGTTCCGTTACATCCTCTGCACTTTTATTGATGAAGCTGCGCTGGGGAATGGCTGGTCAAATAAAAACGAGTGGATCAAACAGTCGTTGCTGGTGCATTTCCATAATGAAGCCTGGGGCGGTGAGAAAGTCTTCATTCTGCTGGAACGCCTGTTGCGTGAACCGAAGCGTTATCAGGATTTACTCGAATTCCTTTATATGTGTTTTTCTCTGGGCTTTCGCGGGCGCTATAAGGTTGCGGTACAGAACCCGGATGAATTTGAACAAATCTACCGTCGTCTGCATCACGTGCTGCACAAACTGCGTGGCGATGCTCCCTTTCCGCTGCTGCATCAGGACAAAAAAACACAAGGTGGACGCTACCAGTTGATGCAACGTCTGACCATCAGGCACCTCTTTTTGGGGGGAGTGGTGGTGCTGGCGCTGTTTTATCTGTTTTACCTGCTCCGCCTGGACAGTCAGACACAGGATATTCTTCACCAGTTAAACCGGCTGCTTGCCAGGTAAGGATACATATGATTCAGATTGATTTAGCTGCACTGGTTAAGCGCCTTAACCCGTTCACCAAACAGGCGCTGGAAATGGCGGCTTCAGAATGCATGAGCCAGCAGTCGGCAGAAATTACCGTCAGCCATGTGCTTATTCAGATGCTCGCCATACCGCGAAGCGATCTGCGGGTTATTACAGAGCAGGTGGACATTACCGTGGACACGCTACGCCAGTCGTTAACAGAGGAGCGCTATGCCACTGTACGAATGGCAGACGGCTACCCGGCATTTTCTCCGATGCTGGTTGAATGGCTGAAAGAGGGCTGGCTGCTGGCCTCCGCAGAGATGCAGCACAACGAACTGCGTGGCGGTGTACTGTTGCTGGCGCTTCTGCACTCACCATTGCGTTATGTTCCGCCCGCCGTTGCCCGACTGCTGACCGGCATTAACCGCGACCGCCTGCAACAGGATTTTGCGCAGTGGACGCGCGAGTCAGCAGAAACCGCGATGCGGAATGCTGACGGTCAGACCATGAATACGATGGTGGATACAGGGGACAGCCTGCTTGCCCGCTATGCCAAAAACATGACCGCAGACGCCCGTAACGGCAGGCTTGACCCGGTACTGTGCCGCGACCACGAAATCGACCTGATGATCGACATTCTCTGCCGCCGCCGTAAAAACAACCCGGTGGTGGTGGGCGAAGCGGGCGTGGGCAAAAGCGCACTGATTGAAGGGCTGGCGCTGCGC
>ERZ1034915.923-NODE-923-length-17965-cov-6.872473_pt1 | contig 17965 bp, 15 predicted proteins | sample MGYA00520592_ERZ1034915 | MGnify/ENA primary metagenome ERZ1034915 (study PRJEB33766, sample SAMN09781787) | gut metagenome | biome: gut microbiome | host: Homo sapiens | place: Madagascar | study: EMG produced TPA metagenomics assembly of the PRJNA485056 data set... | reverse complement strand
ACTTCGCCATAAGGGGGTTCTCCTCCCGGTCGGGAAGTCCAAGAAAACGTCACCACCTCGAAGGCAGCGTAACTCCTATTGAACAAACACAGCTACTCGTGAGAATGTGCCACGCCAATTGCAGCAAAGCGACGCCACACAAGCAAAAAGGCAAAAACCGATTGCACCTAGACCCCTAGTTCCATGGCTATTGGCCCAGCATTGTCATGGCCCATACACCCGAAACCGAATCATTGGGATTGCGCAGGCGACACAGCAATCGATAGTGGCACCATTGACATCGCAGGTATATCATGCGACTGCAATTGTTCAACAAGTTTTTCCCTCATGTAAGGCCACGCAATGGAAAGAGCCATCGGGGTATTCTCATCATCAATGGGCGAATCGAATTGAATCGCATAGCGCAAATCAGATACGAAGAAAGGAGATAGATTCTTTCCGGAATCGCCTTTTTTGAGAGTGATCTCCGAATGCAACGTTAATTCGTACGGCCAAGGCTTGCCATCACTTGGATTCAAACCAAAATTAAAATTGATATTGCTTTCCACGCCTTCCTGCGAGTCTTGGGAAAGGTCGCGCTCACTTGACTGGCCGAGCAGCATAATTCTGTTGACGTTCATCCAACCAGCTCCTTTTCCGACTCCATATCTTCATTTGCACGCCAAGGAATAGCCCTGCCCGAAGCATCCATTACAGTAACCTTGTGCGAACCATCATGATCTAGTTTTTGCCGGGATACTTTTACCTCTACGTTGATGTCACCCACCGTTATATCGCCATTAGACCATTCATTTGTCACATGTACTTGTTGAGCAGCTTTCCACGTATCGTATTTCCGGCTCCCTTCCGGCTTCAACTCCGCTGGCTCGATGCTGTATGTAACGCGGGCTCCGACTTCCAACGCATAGTCAGTAAGCAGTGTCACGAGCTTCTTCCGCCCATTCTCAATCTGAGATATGTAAGACTGGGTTACACCCATCTCATCAGCCAATTGCCCCTGAGTCATATGACGCCGCACACGCATGGAAACAAGATCTTTGAGAAGCTGATCCTCAGCATGATACAAATCGTAAGCGAGTTCCTCATAATCGTAAGGAAGTTGACCATCCATGGTTTCCTCCTGTGGTGGATATTACTTATAGTAATATCCACCACAGCTTCGACATGCTGTCGTCAGTCCAGCTCCCAGCCATTTCTCGAATGCCTGGAATACAGTTCCCTCGCCGCATCGATTTCCATATTCTGCTTTTTCCTGATTTCGGCGTCATCCCCTGCCACATCCTTCACATGCAGAACAAGACCGAAAACGGAATTCTCCACCTCGTCCGGCTCCGCTTCGTAATGCCGTATTTGCGTCTTGCCTTTCTTCTGAGCCACTGTTTCAAAATGCCAGTGCAACTCAAAAATGTTCTGCCCCACCGCACGTTCGACTTCTATGACTTCACTACCCGGTGTCAGCTTCCCTTCCTGCAGCCGATCAAGCTTTTCCTCCAGAAAAGCTTTGAGCTTAATCTTATATTTGTTGAAATGCCGAGAATCAATATTCCCGGTAGCGAATTCTTGGTTCGCGGCTCTGTCGGCAAACCATGCAGCCACCACCTTGGATACGGTTTCATCCCGCTCCGGAGAACGATTCAAAGGTTCGCCCGCCCATTGATATCTCACCGGCCTGCCGCCCACGCAACGGCTTTTTGCAGAACGAGTAGCCATATGATATCCACCCTTTCCGAGGAATACGCTATGGCAAAGCTAGCATACCACTCGAACGTTTGTTCGATTTCGAGAAGGCAAATCCTATTCATCTGCCATGCACTGCTCGCCGTCACCATCGACCAACGATGCGGATATAGACGCATGGCATAGACAGGGATACACGAGCGCTCTATTCTGCGCTTTTTCACCACACTGACAAGACCTGTTATGAAATGCTCTTCCTTGGTACGAATAATTTCAATTAGAGTACAGTTTCCACACTCTTTACAAGGGAAAAACACGCAACAAGAGATTAATCGGACATGTTTTTCATGCCACCCTTGAATTAGAATTCAATAAGCATATATGCATTCCGGAGAAGGAGATATGCGTTGGGAGAGGTATTCCAGGAGATCATCAGCGGTATCAGCTGGCTATGGGCCCACAGAACAGTCCTCCCCAATGATTTATACATCTGGATACTGCTAATCCTGGCGATAGGAGGATGCTGTTTCCTGTCATCGCATGCAGATAACCAATCACGACCGGACCTCGGACAGCAAGCCACCAGCTCCAACGACTCGTCCAATCATCCTGACACCCTACCGCAGGACGATACCCCGGCATTGAAAACCCATCTCAGGAAATTGAACAATCAGCTGTATCAACATATTTACTGGCTGCTACTCATCAGTGGGATTGTCGGCGGAATCGCCTGCTGGCCATCATCACCAGCTTGGCTTATGTGGGCACTGACATTACTGGCCTGGGCACTTGTTTTACTAGTACTATTTGCACTGATATCACATGCCCGGCAGCCTTCGAGACAATGTGCATTAAAGATTCGATTGTGGATGCAAAAAATATCAGAGCATACGTTTCTGTGGAGATATCCCCGTTACCAGCTCATATCAACCGCTATGACCGACGTAAACTGGTCTCGGATATCGGACACATCAATTGCAACATTGGCGCGTCATAACTGACGTTTGATAGTTACGAAGCCCCTCTGACGATAGCTCACATGCCTTAAACGTGTATTCAAAATCTGGAACTAGAAGTTCTTCCCTTCCATGAAATCAAACAAAGACACACAACTCACACCATATTCATGTGCAATATTGGGAATCTTCACTCCCGCTGCTGACTGGTTGGGAACACGTCTCACGTATTTCTCAAATGTAATGATTGTCGCATTATATTCTCGTGCAGAAGCCACCAACCAAGGATCAGCGACACCATCCCTCATCCAAGACTGCTGAGCATTGGGCGAAAATGCGTTGATCGGATTCGCGACATAACGCATTATCTCACCATAATTGTCCACTATCGCAGCATTCTGCTTGGGATCAATAACCTTATCTGCGACAGACTGAACCCACTCGTCAAGTCGATCACCCTCCCGCACGCCTCTTACAATCTCATCTCTGACCAGCGAGAGGATTCCCACTTCCCCGCTTTCCACGAGTTGTCTCATTCCTTCCCAAAAAGGATTAGATAAGGCGTAACGGGGACGATAATAATCGTTATACGGAGTCACGATACAGTTGGTATCAATCAAAAAGCGCGGTTCCATTGAAGGCATCACCACACCTCCATCGGCTTCAATACGTTAGAGAATGTTCTTCTATTGGTACCGGTAAGACGGTACGCATCCGTATAGGGCGTCCGCCCTTCAGAGACACTTGCCGCCAAACGTTCCACGAAACGATGGTCAAGACGGGACCGCTTAGTGCTGTAGTAATTGCCCCCAGATGCAGAAGAAGCACGCTGATCCTCCCAGTGACGTCGGCATGCGTCAACAACATCCTGATACTTTGCGGAAGAGATGAAACCCTCATCAAGAGCCCGACGCGCAATAACTACTTGGGACACGGGAAACCGTTCAGTAAGCTCCTCGATAGCATCATCAGCACTTTTTTCCTCAACAATCCGCCGCCAACACCGAACGAAAACCATTCGAGGAACCAAGAGCTCGGCGGCAACAGCATTGCAGAGCACTTCTATTGGAGCATTGCTTTCGTACTGATAGGAGTCGTTGTATATCTCCTCTGTTCCCAGCCATATATGAACGATTTCATGCGCCAAAGAAAAAATCCGTCCATGACGACTATCGGTACGATTGATGAAAACAAGAGGGGCATATTCATCCACCAAGGCAAATGCACGAAACTCATGAGCATCCAACGGGCGATGCGTATTGTCACGCGCAATCCCATTGAGCATCACTACTATACCGGAATCGGTGCAACGCTCGCGCAAAAGCTTGAAGGCTTCGTCAACGGGCATGACCCGACCATCTTCGAAGTACCATTCCACGGACAGGTGCAGAACGCCACGAATAGCGTTAGCTAAGTCAACGGCTTTGGTTTGCTCTACTTGATAAGAGCCCACAAAGGGGAGCTTCCCCTCACCGCATTCCACGATATCTTGACGCATCCATTCCTGAACGGACTGCATATCCGTCAAAGTATCGACGAGCTCCCGAGAAGGCTCAGTGATGGCCGCATTAGCGATAGTACGGTGAGCGAACACCGGAGGAACATCATCAATCGGCTGATCAAGGAAAAAATAGCCAACCGGGATTCTAAGCTTCTTGCTGAACTGAGAAAGCTGATTAATGGTGGGAGCGGACTCACCCGCCTGCCATCGTTCGATCTTACGATAATCGTCTTCAGTGAGACTTTGGAAAGACCCGATTTTCGTGACCCAACTCCATATGGAAGCAGATACAGGTACACGCACCGTCGCACCCATAATCCACCTCCATGCCCACTTCAGCTAATCAGTTCAGTATAACTTAAACAGATGAACAGACTTGCAAACGATACGCCATAATGCATATGTACGAATGAATTCTCAACTTCAATCCACTTTCCTCCGCACAAGCCCCGCCCTGAAGCATTGGACCAGAAACACTGCGGAACAAACGGCCGCCTGGGCTTTCTCCCTGGAGACTGCTACGGGATCCGGACCGCCGTGACGGTCGGGCTGACTGTTCATCAGACCACTCATAAGTAATTGGATGACACCGCCAGGAACATTGTTCTCTTCCCGCGCCTCAATCTGGAATTCCCAATGTTGATCCCGCATGACCTGCGACGCCTTACTCAGGGTCGATTTCTTGTTTTTTGGCTCCACTATGGGCAAAGCTATTGATTCGACGGCTTTGATGGCGGTCGAATACGCGGCAGAATAGTTCGGCTCACGCCCGAAAGTATAATGCCATGCTTCAGAAAGCAATTTCCCCTATCCGCTCGATGAATCCATGACATCATCCGCCATCTGCTGCATGGCTGGATCCACGCGCTCTTCCAGCCCGCAAATCGAATTCCGCTCCCCCACCTTCCATTTGGAACCAGACTCCTCAAGAATGATATCGAGATTTTGAATATGAGAATGGAATTCCTCACTAGGAGGGAAGACATATTGCTCATCTTTTATGGCTTCATCCAATTTCATAAGCAGGAAATCTACATATTGAAGGCCGATTGAGTCTGAGTGTTGACTAATCCTGAAATACCTCGCCGTGTCAGCATCGTAGAGACGGGATTCCTGCTTGGTCCGACGATCAAACTCATTAATTAAGTTATGTCGTTCGTCCAGATCAATATACATAGCATCATATTCCGAAAAGGCATCGTTGCATAAAAGCAACTCCGCCTGCGTCATCCAATCAATAAGACTGTTCTTCATATAGTCCGGGACACCGCCCACCAGCGCCGACGACATTCCCTCTTCCATACCAAATGGCACCCAGCCCATCTTCCCCTCCTCCATATACGCATATGGATAAATGACCTGATTTTTCATTGATGGAAATGACTTATCTCACCCTCTACAGGACATTCCTCAAAGACACGCCACCCCTGCGAAGCCATTCATATCGCAAAACCTAGGTGGAAACGTCATGTGCCTTCCGACTTGAGGGATTGCCAATTCTCCGGCGGCAAATCGAGTTTGAGGTATTCATATGGGTTCGTTTTGATTTCGGAAAGGATGCCCTTGGCATCGCGAATCCAGTTATTGCCCTTGTTGTCCCGAAAAGCAATGGCCGATTCGATACGTGCATGCATCCCTTCGCCAGGATAAGGAACATACGTAGCGAATTTTCCCGGAGGGACCGTACCGATACAAGCAGTGAAATCCGTTCCGCTCAGATAGTCGGAGCCGGCCCCTTGATATGTTCCGGAAGTGAGCACGACATCATAAATCGGCTGATCCGAACCATTATCGATAGAGACCTTCATCAAAGACATATCCTCTGTTTTCTGGATATTGCCTTTTGCATCATGCATCACCCAGGACGATATCTCATTCGCCTGCGCGAATTTAGCAATCTGCTGATCATGATCTTTCGTGTAGTTATACGACGCAAAAGCAATAATGATAGAAGCAGCAGAAATAATAACTGTAAGAAAGTTGGCAACGTTATTAAGCCCTGGATGCTCAGTACTCAAGAAAGTTTTCAAGAAAACCCACACACCCTTGACTGTTTCCTTAATCTTTTGCCCAATACAGCATATACACATATCCCTCAAAATACGCGCCGCATCGAGACATCCATAAAAATCAGGAAGCACCCTTGAGATGGATATCTCTCGAAAATAAGCTTTTCTGGTTGGGGACGAGCATGATCTCGCCGTCGGCTATGCCCTTGAGATGCTGGCCGTAGGGGCTCTTGCCGTAACGCTCCGCGGACTCCATGAGCTGCTCTCGCGTGATCCAACCGTTCTCGTAGGCGATCTCCTCCACGATCGCGATGGGCAGGCCTCGCAACAATAAACGCAAGACAAGCAGCGCACTACCTCGAATCTATAATGTTTCTTCTTCACCCTTATTAATCAATGTTTTATACTCTTCAATCAGCGTATCCACAATTTTCGGAATGTCCGTCCATGGCGCATAATCCCCGCTAGAGGGTCTGCTGTCTCGTATTCGACGATGTTGCTCACTCATATGCTTTTGTGCATTTTTAGCTGCCGCGACATACTGCTCGGCTATCGCTTCCTGGCGAATGTGCTTGGGATTATTTCGATTCCGGCTCATGTCAATCAGCCCAAGTCGTTTAGCGAGCTTCTCGCATTCCGAAGTCTGAGTGTATGACAGAGGACATGACTGCTTGTGATCAATCAGCCACACGTCAAAGCACGGATTGGAGATGATTACTTCGACACCGCTTTGACGTCCTTTGTCTACAGCAGCACGCAGTTTATCACCGTTTTTGCCGAAATCGTCCACATCCGTCACCGCCCACACTACTGCGAACGGATCATATGACTCTTTCTTCGCATCTTTCTTGTCTTCGTGCAACAGCCTTGCCGCGCCCTCTACAAGAGTTTTGGGATCGACTCCGTCTGCTTCCACACGAACCGGATCATCCACTTCGCCGCTTTTAATTCGAAGGTTCTTTACATAGTCTCCGAACAAATGCCGTCTGACATATTGGAAGTATTCCACTTCTGTGACAATGCCTCCACTGTAGATGAGGAACCGTTTGTTTCTCGGCTTTGATTTCCCCCGGTGCCCGGCATTTGGCTTGTGTACCACTATTCCTCCCTTCAGACGTTATTCATTCATCCCGTTGCCAACGCGCAACTATCTATTGCACTATGCCTACATATCAGCGTTGGGATTCTTTTCCGGCGTTTTTGGCATTGTCGAAATGCTCTTTCACGGTCGCATACAGATTCGGCTGTGCAAGACCGCCATATACGCCATGACGGTAGTTCTTCCCAAAATTCTCCTTGGAGTTCGGGCTCCAATCCATCAGCCAATTCAGCGTGGATTCACCGGTATTGGGGTCTTTCTTTACGATCCATATCTGATCTCGGTCCAATACCCGGTCGTCGGTACCCGACGCACTGATCAACGTCTCGTTATGTGTAGTGAAGATCAGCTGCGAGTTGTTAGGGTTCGTTGCCGGATCCCTATACAGTTTGATGATTTCAGAAAACAGGCTCGTACTGATGCTGACATCCGGCTCATCAAGTAATGTGATCGAAGGTCGCTCCAGCGAATCAAGCACACAGTCGAACAGCAACATCACGTTTTTGGTACCTTGCGATTCCCACTGTTCCGAAAGCTGACGGATCACGCCCCTCCCCTGATGGCTGAACAGTACGCGAGGCATAAAATACTCGGAGGAAGGTGATGAGCTAGAGGAATCGCCCAGCGGCTCATCGCCTGCTGGGGCCGAACTGCCCGATATTCCGCTTTCCGACAGTTTTCGCAGTTCTTCCAGCAATTCTTCCGGAACGTCTTTTTCTTCGAAATCGACATCGGTTATACCGAGATCGGCCACTCTGATCAGTTTCGACAGCAACAATGCCCGTCTTGGATTCTTGCGGATTCGATGCACGAAAACTCCGAAGGAATTATCAAAATCTACGGCGGGATAGCACTGGATGCCATTTGCGATAGTGTCATATGCAGGCATCACACTTGTAATGTTCAGTGCTGCCGCGGCCGAAAGGAGAAGCGCGTTCTCCCGAACAAGGTGGGCAATCTTTCCTATGTTGTGGAATTGAGCGCCGATCTTGGTCTTCTTTCCGTCTTCACGTTCGAATATCACGGTGCGCCGATTAGTTTCGGAACGGAACATCCACAGCACTTCCTCCCGCACCTTGTGGGCATCGATACTGAACCAGTATTGGTAGCGGTTTTCGTCTTTGGCGATGAATTCGATATAGAACGTCGATGGCTGTTTTGCGCTTTCGTTATCCAGCAAAAAAGGCTGTGTATTGATGCCTTCGCGAGGTGCGAAACTGTTACGCACAAAGTTAGAGAAAAAATTCATGCATTTGAGTAGGTTCGACTTGCCGGCAGCATTATCACCATAAATGACGGCAATAGGCGAAATCTTAGTCTGCGCATCTTGCCCATTTTGAGTGCTGTGCTTACCCTTGCGGAGCAAGGTAAATTCCTGCTCGTTCTTAAAACTCAGACAATTTTCAACAGTGAAGTTGAGCAGCATTCATTCCGCTCCTTGTTTCTGATTATTCTCTACCGTAACCATATAGTACACGAAACTCAGCAAATCTCAATCCTCAAGACTCTTTTTGAGCTTTATTATCAAAATTTAGCCTGAAGATATATAAACGCACAGCTACACCACTGCGTATGCCACGCCAGAATAATCCAGTCAAACGACCGAATCCAATCTCGAGCACGTGCCGGTCAATCTATACAACACCTCGGCATGGTTCCATTCCCTAGTTTTCAATCACAGCTCTTAATTTCGCACGACTTCCGCAAAACTAAACCTACAATCCGATTCATTCCATACACCTTTTAAAATGCGCGCTGCGTCAAAACTCCACCGTCCAGCACAATTATCAAAGAGTCACCCAAAGGAAGCACACGCCCAATACACATAACTGCAGAAAATAGCGACTCACTGGTTGGATGTTACGAACCATTCCATCACACCCAACCAGTGAGCAGATTTCACTTACGATTTGGCCTCGCCTGTGCCAATGCTGAAGCAGCCACAGATCTATTACGTTTACTCGAACGTCCATCACCATCAACCAACGACGCGGATAGAGGCGCATGGCGTAGGTAGGAATACGCGAGCGCTCTATTCTGCGCTTTTCACCACTAACAAGACCTGTTATGGAATGCGCTTCCACAGTACGAATAATTTCAATTAGAGTACAGTTTCCGCACTCTTTACAAAGGGAAAACGCACAACAAGAGATTAATCGAACATGTTTGATAACGTCCGGATTCTTGATTCGTTCCGCCCAGAATAAATATGGCATTGAAGACTATTGGGAGTTCACTCTCGAGGCCAACTGATGACATCAAAGGCAGCAACGGGCTAGTCTGAAAACACGGCATCCACCAATAACAGCAGTTTCAGAATTCTGTTAGATTAGGTAGTTCATGGACCAACGCTTACTCATAACCAGCTGTGCCGCATTATTGAATCACAATCTTCGTGTTTAAATAGCTAAAATACATGTTTAAGACACGTTGCCGCAAATTCTTATAGCCATAGACGGGATGGCAATTTCGATTTATCCTGCCACAGCTACGAAATTGGGAAAATTGCGCACTTTAATTCAAAATTCCATCTTCCCCGAACAATATAATGTCATTACTATTTGGTCGCGCCGTTTTATCCAGCTGATTGATATATACATATTGTGGCATGTATAAAGAGGATCCACTAATAATGCACTCGCCCTGCCCAAGCATGCTTAGCATAGACAAACTACTTTCACCCATAAAACTTACCGTTCGACGAATACGATCTATATCATTAGGATTTACTAATCTGTGAATAAAATAGTTATGAATCTGAGAAGTAATAGTCGAAGAGATATCGCTTGGTCTTTGACTTGCGAGACAAAGAAAAACACCGAATTTACGTCCCTCTTTTATTATCTTTTCAAATACCCTTAACGTATTATCATGAAGCAAATCAGACCGAGTCGAATCATAACTTAAAAGATTGTGTGCTTCATCTATCACAATTGTGGTCATTTTTTGAGGAGATTTATTTCCTTTTGAAGCAATAGCATCTCTCAGGATAAGTTCAGAAAGAAGCGAAGGCAGCATTTGGCGAATTGCTGTACCAGTATCGCCAAGCTGGATAACCGCTACATTTCTATTTTGAAAGATGGTTCCTAATCCTTTTTCTGGTGTATCTACAAAAACATTATCTAAATCAGAGATAACCGATCTGGCACGAGCGAGAAGTGGCTGAACATATTCGAAATTAGTTCCACTTTCCGCCGCTTGAGCTACTTCAAAAGCTAGCCATAAGTAAAATTTATGAAATTTGTCGATTTCTCTTTTTAGAGAAATTTCTTTAATATCAGACTCAGTATTAATATATTTATCCTTTTCAAAGTGATTATCTGAAGGATAATAAAAAGCTTGAGAAGTTGAATTATAACACAAATCTTCAATTCCCATAATATAGTTCGAACAGTATTCACGAAGCGTGAATACTGTCAACGAACGTTTATTCACAATGGCTCGCTTAAGTTCATTTACATAATCATTCCCGTCACACCTACACCATTTAAAATACGCCCGCCTAATGATAGGCATCTGCGTCTTCTGACTCGCTCTAAGCATAGTTCCCCAATTATCTGCATTAAGGGAATCCAGATTAAGAGGAATCCGCACATCGTTAGTCTCAGACCCTAGGCAATAAACTTCCTTTTTATCAGCATTAACAATAGCATCACCACCATATTCATTATTGAGATCGAAGATAAGAATATGAGCTTTGTCATTGTTCGCTGGAAGAAAACCAACAAACGATCTAATAATACTTGCCAGTGTATTCGATTTACCACTGCCGGTATTACCAAAAATACCAATATGACTTGCCATTAATTTATTTGCATCCAAAAGCACCGATTGGCTCTCGTCAAATAGACTATGCCCTATCAACAATGGTTTCGCACTCGGAATTGAATACAGATGCTCAAGAGAGTCATCCTCTAGCGTTTCTATCGCAGCGCCAACAAGAGGCAAACATCGAAGTCCCCCCTGGAATACTCCATCAGAAATATAGCCGCGAACTTCTAGATCTACAATAAATGGTCCAGTTGGAGCAACAGAATCCGACCTGCCAAGATTGCTCCGCTTATCATATTCAGCCTCATGCTCACCAACAATTTGGCAGATGACTGTATCCAATCCAACGCTAGTTTTAACAAATGAATTAATACGCGGCGACGAAACAACATTACCACGCTCAATTAAATATGGTTGCATCCGCGTATAGAAAGTGGCTGCAACTCTTACGCCATCAATTTTGGTCACTCTTCCGATAATCATGCATGCATCGCCTTTTCGAAAAGATCAGCCAAAGTTTTTGTTGTATCTTACAATGTTTTATCTTTAGAAGAAGCCGGAGGAACAACAATCACCTTCTTCTTCATCTCTCCAGGAATTTCATCGGTGACTTTGTATTGAAGCCAATACACAGTAAGTCCATTTGCGATGGCATCCTCAACAATCCCATTCACATGATCATCGGCTCCTGAATATCCGATTACAAATAGAACGGAATTCTTCCTTAGAAGTTCACCCTTCATTGCAAACAATGTTTCATAAAAGTGTGAAAGAATATTTCCTAATTTATCTTGGCTAGGAAAAACTATATTATCGGTATGCAAAATTCTGTCAGAAGTCACAGAACCATGCAATTTGTAGACACAAAACGTAGGGATAAAAGCATGCTTTACAGTATCGTAGCCAACAACATTGAAAGGAAGCTTACCTTTTGATTTATCTTGCGTCAGAGCATAACTAAGCTCCTCCCCCTTATCAAGCAAATCTTCAACAATCCGATCATAGTTGAGAGTGAATATATTCACTCGCTTACTTTCTGGATGCCTATTTTCAGCCTTATCAACAATACGAGAAGCATTATGGAGTAAATCACCAAGGTTTACAAGAGAAACATGATTTAATTCATAATTCTTATATCCATTATATTCATCTACAAATACTTCTAGAATATCCTTTCTTTTTTCCTCGTCTGAGCATCCTCTTAGTGCATTCTCTATTCCTACGTCCTTGCAAAGGCCTAATTCCTCTATCTTTTTAAGAGTCTTGTTGAAACCTCCAAAAGAGGGAAAAGCTCCACCATTAACACCAGCACCAAACAAAAAGTTGAGATTACAAGACCCTAGTATTTTACGAAGTTGAAGCAAAAGTTCGGAGTACTGATTCGAGCTATTTTCTTCCGATTCAGCACTATCATCATTCTGAGATGCTTTATTCTCCCCCATCTTATGCTCTCCTTGATAATATTCAGTTGTAATTCAATCCCATGTTCTCCCTAAACAGTCTATACCTTCCGAATTTTTGCAATGCCATGTATCTATATTCACCTCATAGGGGTCTAATTAACTGTCAACTTCTTTTTGAATCATTATCCGCACATATACCATTGCACCGGCAACACCCCCTGTCGGCGCATAACATGGACACCTTCATCACCGGATCGCGCAGTCCGCGTTCACCGTGTGCCTCATCACCGACTACGCCGCCTCCGAGAAACTACTCTGGGTCCGACTGTTCAACCTAGAGAACCTCTACCAGCAACCGTTGGCGATTCTGCAGATGCTCGGCATCCTGCTGGCGATCTACGCGGCCTGCCCCCTGCTCGACTTCATCCGCCAGACACTGTTCACAGCCATCATCGACCGCCGACGCGGACACTGGTTCGACCTACTATGGGACAAAGCATCCGACTGGAAGCACAACCATCCATACCCACTGCCAGCCGATGCATCCAGCGTTCAAACACCGATGAGTAACCATTGATAACAGAAGTCCGTGCGGCCGACAGAAAGTTGGCGCACGAACTTTCGGGTTGCACGGACAGCGGGACGTTGAAAGACGGATGTCCCCGAGACGCCCGTCACGAGGACAGGATTTCGGATACAAGCTCCTGGAACAGGCCCTTGTCAGTTCTTCTGGTTGGGGACGAGCATGATCTCGCCGTCGGCTATGCCCTTGAGATGCTGGCCGTAGGGGCTCTTGCCGTAACGATCCGCGGACTCCATGAGCTCGTCGCGCGTGATCCAACCGTTCTCGAAGGCGATCTCCTCCACGATCGCGATCGGCAGACCCTGCGCACGCTGCACGGTACGCACGAACTCCCCCGCCTCGAACAAAGAATCCATCGTACCGGTATCCAACCACGCGTAACCACGACCCAACGTACGCACGTTCAGCATGCCCGCATCCAAATACATACGGTTCAAGTCAGTGATCTCCAACTCGCCACGCGCACTCGGCTCCACCCGCTTCGCGTACTCGACCACGTGCTCGTCATAGAAATACAGGCCGGTCACCGCGTAATGCGACTTCGGACGGGCCGGCTTCTCCTCGATCGACACGGCCTTCCTATCCTCATCGAACTCGACCACGCCATACCGTTCCGGATCATCGACATAATAGCCGAACACGCTCGCACCCCCGCCGGACTCGGCCTTCGCGACCGCGCCACGCAACGTCGCACCCAGACCATTGCCGTAGAAGATGCTGTCTCCCAACACCAGCGCGCACGGCTCGCCCGCGATGAACTCCTCACCCAACAGGAACGCCTGCGCCAGACCATCCGGAGACGGCTGCACCTTATACGAGAACCGCACCCCGTAATGCGAACCATCACCCAGAAGCCGCTGGAAATTCGGCAGATCCTTCGGCGTGCTGATGATCAGGATGTCACGGATCCCGGCCATCATCAACACACTCAGCGGATAGTAGATCATCGGATATTCTTCACGAATTTATACTCCTCACCAATCACCCAGCTCATCCAAATCCTCCAACGGGATCGGCCAATCGATATGCAACTCCGGATCGGCGAGGTTCACGAACGTGTGCGCCTTCTTCTGCTCCAAGTCCGGTGCGCGTTCACGAGATACGTATACACAGCACCGTCCTCCAACCCCTAGAAGCTATTGCCCATACCACGCGGCATGCATGGATGATAAGGGACACGAACCCCAGACATCCACGCACGACGCCAAGCGGTCACTGGCCCCGCTGCTTATACCGTTCCTCGGTAGCGGCCTTCGCCGGCTCCCACCACGCACGGTTCCGCGTGTACCATTCGATCGTCTGCGCGAGGCCCGACTCGAAATCCGTGTGCCTCGGCGTCCAGCCGAGCTCGGTGCGCAGCTTGGTCGAATCGATCGCGTACCGACGGTCATGGCCCGGACGATCCTTCACCCAATCGAACGCATCCTCCGCCTGCCCCATCATCCTCAAAATCATGCGAAGCACGGTGATGTTATTCTGTTCGCCGTCCGCGCCGATCAGATACGTCTCGCCGACACGGCCCTTGGTCAGGATTGTCCACACGCCCGAGCTGTGGTCCTCGGTATGGATCCAGTCGCGCACGTTCAGTCCCTTGCCGTACAGCTTCGGACGCTGACCGTCCAGGATGTTCGTGATCTGACGCGGGATGAACTTCTCCACATGCTGGAAAGGCCCATAATTGTTCGAACAGTTCGAGATTGTCGCGCGGATCCCGTACGTGCGCGTCCACGCGCGCACCAGCATGTCGCTCGCGGCCTTGGTGGAGCTGTACGGGCTGGACGGATGATACGGCGTATGCTCCGTGAACCTGGCCGGATCATCCAACGCGAGATCCCCGTACACCTCGTCCGTGCTCACATGATGGTAACGGATACCATACTTCCTGACCGCCTCCAACAGGCGGAACGTGCCCTCCACATTCGTCCTCAAAAACGGTTCCGGATCCGCGATGCTGTTGTCATTATGCGACTCGGCCGCGTAATGCACGATCGCGTCATGACCAGGCACGATACGATCCAACAGGTCCGCATCGCAGATATCACCCACGACCAATTCCACACGGTCCTCGGGAAGGCCCGCGATGTTTTCCGGATTGCCCGCGTACGTGAGCTTGTCCAACACGGTCACATGCACGTCCGGATGATGGTCCACCACGTAATGCACGAAATTCGAACCGATGAAACCACATCCACCGGTCACGATAATGTTCTTAGGAGTAAACGTCTCTTCAACCACACCCCCGATTTTACGACACAACATCTATTCGCATTACGCATGATGTTATATGCAAACTTTCCTGAAAGAGAAAACGTTTTATGTATATATTTCATACAACCTTTATCCAATGGCCCCGAACTCACGTTTGCATCCACTGAAAATTTTTGCAAACCCCTTTTCAATACTCCCTCACACCACAACTTGCAATCGTTACGCATTCCGCATCCACAAATTGCCATTCAATCGGGGGCTACCCCTGCAAAAACAACGGCAAGTTTTTGCAAAAATCATTGTTATTGCAGCAACGATTTTCATTGACATTCTGCCATTTTCCACTCTTTAGCACTCCGCAAAAGGTATAGAATATACAGCATACGTTCGCAATAGAGCAAACGTTATCAGAGAAGATAAACCCCCGTCATAAGGGGCCGTCAGTAAGGAACAAAGGAGTCATGAAACATCGGAAACCCGCACCGGCCTGGCATAGGCTGGGGCTGAAGATTAGCAAGAAGGTGGTGGTCGGCATCACCGCTGCGGCGACCGCCTTCGGCGGACTGGCAATCGCCAGTACAGCGGCACAGGCCAGCACCGATCGTGACAGCTACGCCGACACCGTTGAAAACACCACGTTCGAACAGGCGCGCAAGCATTACGGACTGGCGCAGCAAATGAGCGAGGGCGCCACCCTGCATGCATGGGAGTGGAGCTTCAAAACCATTGAGGAAAACATCCCCGCTATTGCCGAAGCCGGTTACACCTCCGTGCAGACCGAGCCGATTTCCGCTATTCATAACGGCGGCAAGGGCATGATCTTCACCGAGAACTGGTACTACGTGTATCAGCCGACCGACACCACCATCGGCAACTGGGTGATGGGTACCGAAGATGATCTGAAGAGCCTGTGCAACACGGCTCACAAGTACGGCGTGCGTATCATCGTCGATGTGGTAGCCAACCATATGACCGCGACTTGGGGCGCCATCGCCGATCGTTGGAAGAAGTCCGAGTACTACCACCACGACTGCAATGACGGTGATGTGCAGGATTGGAACAACCGCTATCAGGTGACCCACTGCAAGCTGCTCGGCCTGTATGACATCAACACCGAGAACACCGAAACCGCCAATATGATGCACGATTACCTGGTGCAGGCGGTGAACGACGGCGTGGACGGCATCCGCTTCGATGCGGCCAAGCATATCGAGCTGCCTGGAGAATACAACAACTCCCAGTACTGGGATATCGTGCTTAACAATGGCGCTCAGTTCCAGTACGGCGAAGTGCTGCAGGATAGCATTTCCCGCGATGCGGATTATGCGGCCTTGTTCTCCAAGTACAGCCGCTATGGCGGTGGCGTAACCGCCTCGTCCTACGGCCTCAAACTGCGTAATGCATTGAAGAGCTACAGCCTTGATGCCGGCTCTCTGAGCAACTGGAGCAATCCGGCAAGTGCTGGCAATCTCACCTCCTGGGTTGAATCGCATGATAACTACTCCAATAACCCGAATGCTGACGACGCTTCCACCAAGATGAGCGAATGGCAGATGACCATGGGCTGGGGCGTCATCGGTTCCCGCTCCCAGACCATGCCGCTGTACTTCGACCGCCCGGTCGGTTCCGGCGGCAGCCAGCCACAGTTCTCCGAGGAGAGCAAACTCGGCGATGCCGGTGCGGATTCTTGGAAGGATGCGCAGGTCGTGGCGGTGAACCACTTCCGCAATACCATGAACAACAACAAGGCTTCGGAGTATCTGCGCAACTGCGGCGCGAATTCCTGCCTCATGGTGGAACGCTACATCAAGGACGGCAACTTCAAGAACGACGGCGTGACCATCACCAACATGGGTGATACGCAAGAGCTGTCCGGCACTGCCACCAACCTTGACGACGGCACTTACAAGGACCAGGTCTCCGGCGGTACCATCACCGTTTCCGGCGGCAAGATCACTTCCGGCTCCGCTCCCGGCGGCAAGATCAGTGTGTTCTTCACCGACAATTCCGGTTCGGTCTCCGCAACCCCGGGCGACAGCTCGTTCAAGACGGACACCACTACCGTTACCCTGAATGCGAACAACGTCACCGATGCCACCTACACCACTTCGGAGGGCAAGTCCGGCTCGTATCAGGATGGCGACACCATCACCATCGGCGCCTCCACGGCAATCGGTGACACCATCACCGTGAAGCTGCAGGGCAAGGATGCGGATGGCCAAACGGTCTCCGCAACATACAAGTACACGAAGAAGGATCCGGCCGCCACCAGCACGGCTTATGCGAAGAAGCCGAGTGCGTGGAGCAACCTGTACGCCTATGTGTATGTAGACGATTCGAGCGCCACCACTTTGAAGGAAAATGCGAAGTGGCCGGGCGAGCCGATGACACAGGTCGCTTCGGGAGACACTTGCGGCAAGGATGACGAGTACAAGTATGAGATTCCCGACGATCTCGAGGGAAGCAATACTCGCATCATCTTCAACGATGGCAATGCCACGAATACCCAGAAGTACCCTGCCGACACCACCGAAGGCGTAGATGCCGCTGGCCTCAAGATCGACGGCAATTACGCTTGGGACGGCAACACTTCGTCCGGCACCTGGGAGGCCCGCAATTGCGTGGTCATCCCGACCAAGTCCGTGAAGATTGATCAGGGCAACTACTCCGTGGATCTGTCCAATGGCGTGACCACGAAGCAGCTGACCGCCACGACCGATCCGAAGGGCGCGTCCGTGAGCTGGAGCTCGTCCGACAA
>ERZ1034915.921-NODE-921-length-18002-cov-20.253079_pt1 | contig 18002 bp, 16 predicted proteins | sample MGYA00520592_ERZ1034915 | MGnify/ENA primary metagenome ERZ1034915 (study PRJEB33766, sample SAMN09781787) | gut metagenome | biome: gut microbiome | host: Homo sapiens | place: Madagascar | study: EMG produced TPA metagenomics assembly of the PRJNA485056 data... | reverse complement strand
CTGCTTGAACAATTTTTACTTCAAAATATTGTCTAACTTTTGGGGGTCACTTCAGTGGGTGGGTCTGCCTGGTTGATTCGTTCTTCAGCTCCCTCCGGGATGGGGCTCCGCCCGCAGGCGGTGGAGGGAGAGAGCATTACCAAATTATCAGCTGCCAAACTCTCCCTCCGGCGCTTCGCGTCATCTCCCCCGTACCGGGGGAGTCTGTCTCGCAGGGGGAGACTTTCTCAAATTAGAACGCCACTTTCTTGGCGATGTAGTCCTTCAGCTCACTGATGGGCATACGGACCTGCTCCATGGTGTCGCGGTCGCGGACGGTCACGCAGCCGTCGGCCTCGACCTTGTCGTCGCCGACGGTCTGGAAGTCCACGGTGATGCACAGCGGGGTGCCGATCTCATCCTGGCGGCGGTAACGCTTGCCGATGGAGCCGGCGTCGTCGTAGTCGACCATAAAGTCCTTGGCCAGCTCGTTACGGATCTCCATGGCCTTGTCGCCCAGCTTCTTGGACAGGGGCAGCACGGCGCACTTGAAGGGAGCCAGGAACGGATGCAGATGCAGGACGGTGCGGACATCCTCCTTGCCCTTGCTGTCGGTTAGGTGCTGCTCGTCGTAGGCTTCGCACAGGAAGGCCAGGGCCACACGGTCGCAGCCCAGGGAGGGCTCGATGACGTAGGGGATGTAGTGCTCGTTGGTCTCGGGGTCGAAGTACTCCAGGCTCTTGCCGGAAGCCTCCTGGTGGCGGCTCAGGTCGTAGTTGGTACGGTCGGCAATGCCCCACAGCTCGCCCCAATCAGTGAACGGGAAGGCATACTCAATATCGGTGGTGGCGCGGCTGTAGAAAGCCAGCTCAGCGGCTTCGTGGTCACGCAGGCGCAGGTTTTCTTCCTTGATACCCAGGGACAGCAGCCAGTTCTTGCAGAAATCTTTCCAGTAGGCGAACCACTCCAGGTCAGTGTCGGGCTTGCAGAAGAACTCGCACTCCATCTGCTCGAACTCGCGGGTACGGAAGGTGAAGTTGCCCGGGGTGATCTCGTTACGGAAAGCCTTGCCCACCTGGCAGACGCCGAAGGGCAGCTTGCGGCGGGTGGTGCGCTGGATGTTGGCAAAGTTCACGAAGATGCCCTGTGCGGTCTCGGGGCGCAGATAACAGGTGGAGGAGGAATCCTCGGTAACGCCGATGGCGGTCTTGAACATCAGGTTGAACTTGCGGATGGGGGTAAAGTCATGCTTGCCGCAGACGGGGCAGACGACCTCATCATGGCTGGCGATGAATGCGTCCATCTCGTCAAATGTCATGGCGTCGACGTCGACGTTCTTGCCCTGCTCACACTCAGCGATCAGCTTATCGGCGCGGTGGCGGCTCTTGCAGGCACGGCAGTCCAGCAGGGGATCGGAGAAGCTGGCCACGTGGCCGGTCGTCACCCAAGTCTGGGGATTCATCAGGATAGCGGCATCCAGGCCGACGTTATACGGGCTTTCCTGCACGAATTTCTTCAGCCAGGCCTTTTTGACGTTGTTCTTGAACTCAACGCCCAGGGGGCCGTAGTCCCAGCTGTTGGCCAGGCCGCCGTAGATCTCGCTGCCGGGGTAGATGAAACCGCGGTTTTTGCACAGGTTGACAATCATGTCAAGGGTCTTTTCACTGTTCTTCATACATAAACTCCTTCCGCATGGCTGGCTGCCACACAAAGCGATTTTTTCCCACCGCGCCGGACGTTTTCCGACACGATATGGCCATTATACCATAGTAGAGGGCAGGGGACAAGGCAGTTTGAGGAAAAAAGCCGCTATTATGCCTCCCTCTGGGAGGGAGAGAGCCTTGCCTTAAGCTCTCTCCCCCCCATCCGCTTCACGGGAGCCCCCTCCCAGGGGGCCGATGAGGTACAATTATAACAACACCGCCGCAATCTTCTTGGCCAGCTGGGTCAGTTCGGCGCGGGTCAGGGTCTTGTCGGCGGCCAGGCGGGCCAGCTCGGCCTGCACGCGGTCGATCTTGTGCGCAGGGATGCCGATACGCGCCAGCTCCTTTTGGGTAAAGGGCGGCTCGTTTTGCTTCTGTCCCAGCCGCGATGCCGCCAGCGGGTCCACGCCCCACAGCACTTTTGCCATATGTAAGCCCTCCTGTTTGTGGTAAACGTCCAAAATTTGTGCAGGTTTATCGATATTATACCAAAAAAGTCAGCAAAGCGCAAAGGAAAAGCACCGGGTTTTGCGGGCTGTTTATCGTACTGTAAAATCCTTTTTGGCTGGCAAAACACCCCGCCGGGGCGGCGACCTCGACGTATTGTCATATTGACGAGGTCCATTTTTGTATATTTTACTAAAAAATCACTCACCCTGTCCAAAAATTTCAAAAAGCTGTTTCTTTTGTGAAAGAAAAAAGCTATAATCTAAGTAACTAGTTGGAATAGAACCGCGCCCGCTGCCGGGCACGGAGTATTTTTGAGGTGACCACTGATGGTTTATACAATGTTTGATCCCAAACTGCTGGACGGCGTGCAGACCGTGCATTTCATCGGCTGCGGCGGCTCCGGCACCTATCCGCTGATCCAGATCCTGCACAGCCAGGGCTATGCGATCACCGGTTCGGACGTAGAGGAGACCAAGAACACCGAAGCCGAACGTGCGCTGGGCGTGCGGGTGTTTATCGGCCACGATGCCGCTAACGTGGGCAATGCGCAGCTGGTCGTTTACAGTGCCGCCATCCATGACGACAACCCCGAGCTGCAGGCCGCCCGTGCCCGCGGCATCAAAGCGGTGGAGCGCAGCGTGCTGCTGGGCTACATCAGCCGCAGCCATCCGCAGAGCGTCGGCGTAGCCGGCACCCATGGCAAGACCACCACCACCGGCATGATCACCACCATGCTGGAGCTGGCCGGCAAGGACCCCGCTGCCGTTATCGGCGGCAAGCTGCCCCTTATCGATGGTTACGGCAAGGCCGGCAACGGCCAGAGCGTCGTTATCGAGGCCTGCGAGTACCACGAGACCTTCCTGCACCTGACCAGTGCAGTCGGCGTGATTCTGAACATTGATAACGACCATCTGGAATATTACGGCACTATGGGCCAGCTGAAACTGGCCTTCCAGAAGTTTGCGCTGCTGTCCCGCACGGTGGTCTTTAACATGGACGACCGCAATACGATGGACGTGGTCAGCTCCATCGACCGCCCGGTGGTCAGCTTCGGCATCCACGAGGAAGCCCGCATCCGTGCCATCAATATCAAGGAGTACAAGCCCGGTTTCTTTGAGTTCGACGTGCTGGAGCTGGGTGAGCCGTTCGCCCACCTGCAGTTGGGCGTGCCCGGTTACCATAATATCTATAATGCGCTGGCCATGTGCGCCTGTGTGCGCCCCCTGCACCTGAATCCCGAGGATGCCGTGCGCGCTGCTGCTGAGTTCCACGGCACCGGCCGCCGCTTTGAGATCAAGGGCGAGTGCAACGGTGCGGTCATCGTGGACGACTACGCCCACCATCCCACCGAGCTGGCCGCCACCCTGGCCACCGCCAAGGAGATGGGCTACGAACGCGTGATCGCCGTGCACCAGCCGTTCACCTACAGCCGCACCAAGATGCTGATGGATGACTTTGCCAAAGTTCTGAGTGTGGCCGATCAGGTGGTGCTGCTGCCGATCATGGGCAGCCGCGAGAAGGATGACGGCAGCGTGAAGAGCGAGGATCTGGCCGCCAAGATTCCCGGCAGCATCGTGGTCGACGGGCTGGAATCCGCCGCCGAGTGGGTGAAAAAGAACGCCCACAAGGGCGACCTGGTCGTCTGCATGAGCTGCGGCGACCTGTACAAAGCCGCTGACATGATGGTTGGCAAATAAGTTTTCCCCCACAGGCTGCCCAGCCGGGCGGCCTGTTTTTGTTGAGTACGCGGGCGGATGCAAGCATCTGCCCCTACAGATCAACGGCAACTATATTATTCATTATTATAAAGGAGACTCTCCCATGAACCAGCACTTCCTGCAGCTGTATGCCGACTTTATCGTTAAGGTGGGTGTCAATGTGCGCCCGCGGCAGAATTTTATCGTGCGCTGCCCGGTCACGATGCCGGACTTCGCCCATGCCTGCGTCCGCGCCGGTTATGAGGCGGGTGCCAAGACCGTCGTTGTCCGCTGGGAGGACGACAAGCTGACCCGCCTGAACATGGAAATGGCTGACGAAAAAGATCTGACCGCCATGAAGCCCTACGAGCTGCGCAGCTACCTCGACTATGCCGAGGACCCGGACGGCTGCTGCACGCTGGCCATCCATGCCGAGGATCCCGAGGCCCTGGCCGGGCTGGATGCCGGCAAGCTGAACCGTGTCAGCCTGGCCCGCCGCACCTTCCTCAAGCCCTGGCAGGAGTACACGATGAACGACCGCGTGCAGTGGTGCGTGGCCGCCGTGCCCGCCCCGAGCTGGGCCGCGAAAGTCTTCCCTGAGCTGCCGGTGGAGGAAGCCGTCGAGAAGCTGTGGCAGGTCATTTTTGACGTCTGCCGCGTTTCCACCGGCGCCCCCGTCACTGCCTGGCAGGAGCATGTTGCCAAGACCAAAGCCCGCCGCGACCAGCTGAATGCCTGGAACTTGGACCATGTGCACATCGTCAGCTCCAACGGCACCGACCTGACCGTCGGCCTGGCCGACGACGCCACCTGGGAGGGTGCTTCCAGCAAGACAGACGGCGGTATTGAGTTCATCGCCAATGTGCCCACCGAGGAAGTGTTCTGCGCGCCCCACCGCGAGCGGGTCAACGGCACGGTCTACGGCACCAAGCCTTACGTGTACAACGGCCAGCTGATCGAGGGCTGGCACGTCACCTTTAAGGACGGCAAGGTCGTTGAGCATGGTGCCGAGAAGAACGCCAGCCTGCTGGCCGAGCTGCTCTCCACCGATGAGAACTCCAACCGCATCGGAGAGGTGGCCTTCGTGCCCGCCTCCAGCCCCATCAACCGCAGCGGCGTGCTGTTCTTCAACACGCTGTTTGACGAGAACGCCGCCTGCCACATTGCCTTTGGCGCAGGCTACCCCACCAACATCAAGGGCGGAAGCGCCATGACCCGTGCCCAGCTGATGGAAAAGGGCCTGAACGACTCCGCCATCCACGAGGACGTGATGATCGGTGCCCCCGACACCCACATCACCGGTACCACCAAAGACGGCCAGGAAGTCACCATCTTTGTAAACGGTGAATGGGCATTTTAAGATGATCGGACCTGTCAAAACGCAAACTGCGCAAAATATGTGCGGCCTAATGGGCGCAGGATGGGCTTTTTTGCCGTGTGGGGGTTGCATTTTGTGCGCGGGTGTGGTATATTCTTATTGTTCGATGATGATTTTATTGGAAAGTGGGCCGCAAGGTCCGCTTTCTTTTTATGATGGGAGCAAATTTCATGGCAAAACAGCAAAACAGCGGCGGCGCCGTCAAAACGGTCGAAGCCCTGGCACGTCCCGTTGTCGAAGGCATGGGCCTTCGCCTGTGGGATGTCCGCTTTGAGAAGGAAGGCCCAGACTGGTTCCTGCGTATCCTGATCGACCGCGACGAGCCGCTGGACACCGACACCTGCGAGGCCGTTTCCCGCGCGATCGATCCGCTGCTGGACGAGGCAGACCCCATTGAGCAGAGCTACTACCTCGAAGTCGGCAGCCCGGGATTGGGCCGCCGTCTGACCCGCCCGGAGCATTACGAGGCACTCAAGGGTCAGAAGTGCGCCGCCCACCTCATCCGCCCGGACGAGGCCGGCCGCCGCGACATCGAGGGCATCCTGCAGGGGCTGGATGCCGACGGCAACGCCACTTTGACGAACGGGGAAGAGACCTACACCTTCCCCGTCAAAATGGCGGGCTATGTCAAGCTGTGTGACGACGAAAATCTGTTCGATTGACGATCGACTGAAACCTATCGACTGCAACATATAATTGGGAGGAAACCAAAAAATGGCTACTGCAAACAACGAATTTTTTGAGGCTCTCGCTGCGCTGGAAAAGGAGCGCGGCCTGCCTGAGGACTATCTGGTCGAAAAGATCAAGGCCGCAATCGTCATCGCTGTGAAGAAAGACTACGAGGTCGAGGACGACAACGTTGTCGTGGACATCGACCCCGAGATCGGCGCTTTCCGCGCCAGCCTGCTGCGCGACATCGTGGAGGAAGTCGAGAACCCCCACACCCAGGTCAGCCTGGAGGACGCCCAAAAGGTCCGCAAGAGCTACAAGGTCGGCCAGCGTATGGTCACCCCGCTGAAGACCAAGGAATTTGGCCGCATCGCCGCCCAGACCGCCAAGCACGTCATCCGTCAGGGCCTGCGCGAGGGCGAGCGCAACCTGCAGTGCAGCGAGATGCAGTCCCGCGCCCATGAGCTGATCACCGCCACCGTTGTTTCCGTCGACCACGAGCGCGGCAACATCGTACTGGATCTGGGCAAGGGCGGCTCTGCCGTGCTGCCCCGCAACGAGCAGGTCCCCGGCGAGAGCTTCAACGAGGGCGACACCGTGCAGGTCTATGTCGTGGACGTGCTGGCTACCGACCGCGGCCCCCGCGTGACCATCAGCCGCACCCATCCTGGCCTGGTCAAGCGCATGTTTGAGCTGGAAGTTCCCGAGATCTACGACGGCACCGTCGAGATCAAGGCCATCGCCCGCGAGGCTGGTGCCCGCACCAAGCTGGCCGTCTGGAGCAAGAACCCCGACGTTGACCCCGTCGGCGCCTGCATTGGTGCCCGCGGCGCCCGCGTGGAGAAGATCGTCCAGGAACTGAACGGCGAGAAGATCGATGTCATCCGCTGGAGCGAGGACATCACCGAGTTCATCTCTGCCGCCCTGTCCCCGGCCAAGGTCGTCAAGGTCGAGCTGCTGCCCGGCGAGACCAAGAGCTGCCGCGTCACCGTGCCCGACCACCAGCTGAGCCTGGCCATCGGCAATAAAGGCCAGAACGTCCGCCTGTGTGCCCACCTGACCGGCTACAACATTGACATCCGCCCCGAGTCCGGCTACTACGGCGAGGATGAGGAGTAAAAGCTAGCCGCCCAGCGGTTACCATATTTTAGAAAAGAGGTCGGCTACTTGCAGCAGCAAAAGCAAAAGAAAATCCCGGTACGCCGGTGCGTTGGATGCAATGCCCAGCGCCCCAAGCGTGAACTGGTCCGCGTAGTGCGCAGCCCCGAAGGGGAGATCAGTATTGATCTGCGCGGCAAAGCGCCGGGCCGCGGCGCCTACTTGTGCCCCTCGGCCGCCTGCCTTGCCAAGGCGCGCAAGGCCAAACGGCTGGAACGCACCTTTGAGGTCCCCATCCCGGACGGCATCTATGACCGCCTGAGCGAGGAGATCCAGTGTGCGGAACAAAGCGCAAAGGAGGCGGCAGACCATGGCGAATGAACAGCACCCGCTGATGGGTGCCCTGGGGCTGTGCCGCAAGGCCGGCAAGCTGCTGCACGGGTATGACCGCGTACAGGAAAACGCCCTGCGCGGCAAGGTTGCACTGGTGCTGCTGACGGCTGACGCCAGCGAACGCACCGTCAAGCATATGAAGGAAGCCTGTGAGGGCATCGTTGCCTGTGAGCAGATCCCTCTGACCAGCGCCCAGCTGGCTATGCTTACCCCGAAACCCGCCGCCGTGTTCGGCATTACCGACGAACACCTTGCGCAGCTGTGCGCAAAACATCTTACCTGATAAGGAGGACCACAATCTATGGATTTTAAATACAAGATCGCTGATGTTGCCAAGGAGTTCGGCGTACCCACCAAGAAAGTGATCGAGACCGTAGCCCCCATTACCGGCGAGAGCTACAAGACCGGCAGCACCTTTGGTGAAAAGGAACTGAACCTGCTGCTGGAGACCCTGACCCGCGAGAATGCCGAGGGCAGCCTGGATGCCTACCTGGCCAGCGGCGCCAAGGAAGAGCCCGCCCCGGCCCCGAAGGCCCCCGTTGAGAACAAGAAGTCCGCTGCCGAGGCCAAGAAGCCTGAGCAGAAGCCCGCCCCGAAGGCCGAGGAAAAGAAGCCAGAAGCCAAGAATGCGGAAGAGAAAAAGCCGGAGAGCAAGAAGGATCGCAAGGCCGAGAACAAGCCTGCTGAGAAGCGCAGCGAAAAGCGCGTTACCCTGCAGGAGCTGGCCGCCGACACCGGCATCAAGGAGCCTGTCAAGGCCGTGGAGCAGGTGCAGGTCAACCGTGCCCAGGTGTCTGTTGACACCCGCACCGTCGACGTGAACGTGGATAAGTTCAACGCCCGCTACGACGACCTGGCCGACAGCCGCAACATGCCCAACAAGCGCAAGAACCAGCCCACCGGCAAGAAAGAAAAGTTCAACAACCGCAATAACCGCCGTGGCCAGCAGTTCGGCCGCCGCCGTGAGACCGAGGCTGAGCGCCTGCAGCGCATCCAGCTGGAGAAGGCCCGCAACGCGCAGCTGAAGATCTCCATCCCCGATGAGATCACCGTCGGCGAGCTGGCTGCCCGCCTGAAGCAGACCGCTGCCAAGGTCGTTGCCAAGTTCATGCAGATGGGCGAGATGCACGCCATCTCCGATGTCGTCGATTTCGACACCGCCGCCCTGATCGCTGAGGAGTTCCACGCCAAGGTCGAGCACGAGGTCCATGTCTCCATCGAGGAGCGCCTGTTTGTACAGGAAGAGGACAACGCAGCTGATCTGGTCGAGCGTCCGCCGGTCGTCGTGGTCATGGGCCACGTTGACCACGGCAAGACCTCCATCCTGGATGCCATCCGTAAGTCCAACGTCACCAAGGGCGAGGCCGGCGGCATCACCCAGGCCATCGGTGCTTACCAGGTCAAGAGCGGCGATAAGCTCATCACCTTCCTGGACACCCCCGGCCACGAGGCTTTCACCGCCATGCGTGCCCGCGGCGCCAACATGACCGACATTGCGGTTCTGGTCGTTGCAGCCGATGACGGCATCATGCCCCAGACTATCGAATCCATCAACCACGCCAAGGCTGCCAATGTCAAGCTGATCGTTGCCATCAACAAGATGGATAAGCCCACCGCCAACCCGGAGCGCGTGAAAGAGCAGCTGACCAAGTACGAGATCGTGCCCGAGGATTGGGGCGGCGATGTTGCCTGCATCCCTGTCTCTGCCGTCACCGGCATGGGCATCAGCGACCTGCTGGAGCGCATCGCGCTGGAGGCCGAGGTCATGGAACTGAAGGCCAACCCCAGCCGCCGCGGCAAGGGTGCTGTCGTCGAAGCCCGCCTGGACAAGGGTCAGGGCCCCATTGCCACCCTGCTGGTGCAGAACGGCACCCTGCATAAGGGCGACTGCCTGATCGCCGGCACCTCCGTCGGCCGCGTGCGTACCATGCGCGACGACAAGGGCCGCGAGATCACCGAGGCCGGTCCTTCCACCCCCGTCGAGATCACCGGCCTGACCGAAGTGCCCGAAGCCGGCGAACTGTTCGAGGCTGTTGAGGACGAACGTCTGGCCCGTGAGCTGGCCGACAAGCGTACCGCCGAGGCCAAGGAAAAGCAGTTTGCCGCTTACACCAAGGTCACCCTGGATAACCTGTTCGACCAGATGGCCGCCAACGATATGAAGGAGCTGCCTATCGTCGTCAAGGCTGACGTCCAGGGCTCCGCCGAGGCCGTGAAGCAGAGCCTCGAGAAGATCTCCAACGACGAGGTCCGCGTCCGCGTGATCCATGCTGGCGTCGGCGCCATCTCCAAGTCCGACGTTTCTCTGGCTGACGCTTCCAACGCCATCATCATCGGCTTCAATGTCCGTCCCGATGCCGTTGCCAAGGCTGAAGCCGAGCAGACCGGCGTTGAGATGCGTATGTACCGCGTCATTTACGATGCTATCAACGATGTTTCCGACGCTATGAAGGGCATGCTGGCCCCGAAGGTGCGCGAAGTTGCCCTGGGCGAGGCTCAGGTCCGCCAGGTCTACAAGATCTCCAGCGTCGGCACCGTTGCCGGCTGCCGTGTTACCGACGGCAAGATCACCCGCGATGCCCAGCTGCGCCTGGTGCGTGACGGCATCGTCATCTGTGAGGATTCCATCGCCAGCCTGAAGCGTTTTAAGGACGACGCCAAGGAAGTGGCCGAGGGCTTTGAGTGCGGCATCACGCTGGCCAAGTTCCAGGACATCAAGGAAGGCGACGTCTTCGAGTGCTTCAAGATGGAAGAGTACCGCGACTAAGAGGGAAACAAATCTATGCCTACCAAAAACCATGGCCGTATGGCCCAGGATATGAAGCGGGAGCTGATCGCCATTATCGGCGAGATGAAGGACCCCCGCATTACGGGCGGTCTGCTGACGGTGACCCGTCTGGACGTAACGCCCGATCTTGACCAGGCGAAAGTTTATATCAGCGTAATGGGCCGCGAGGGCGGCCCTGCGCCGGTCGTCAAGGCGCTGAACAAGGCTTCCGGGCATGTCCGTACCGAGGTCAGCCGCCGTATGCACATCCGCAAGGCACCGCGCTTTGTCTTTGTAGCCGATGAGGGCGCTGCTTACGCCGCCCACATCAACAAGCTACTGGACGAACTGGCGGTCGCGGAGGGCGGCGACGCGGAGTAAGCGTCTTACGCAGTTGTAATATCTTCTGGAAAAGAGGAACCCTATGACTCAGAATGTAGACCGCGAGACCGTTGTTTCGCGCCTGCTGGGCACCGATGACATCCTGATTCTGTGCCACAAAAACCCGGACGGCGATACCATCGGCTCGGGCGCTGCGCTGTGCAAGGCACTGCAGCGCCTGGGCAAGACCGCCGCTGTGCTGTGCAGTGATCCCATTCCTGCCATGTATGATTACATGCAGATCACCGTGTACGACGGCAGCTTCACCCCCGCCTTTGTGGTGGCGGTGGACGTGGCTGGTATCCAGCTGTTCGGCGACCACAATAACATCCAGGATTACGCCGAGCATGTCGACCTGTGCATCGATCACCACGGCTCCAACAGCGGCTACGCCTACGAAACGCTGGTGGACGACCACGCGGCTGCAGCCGCCGAGCTGCTGACCGAGCTGATCCCCCAGATGGGCGTGGAGCTTACGCCGGAGATCGCGGCCTGCCTGTACACCGGCGTAGCCACCGACACGGGCTGCTTCCGCTTTACCAACACCACGGCCAACACCCACCTGGCAGCTGCCAAGCTGATCGAGGCCGGGGCCGATGTGGAAAAGCTGAATGAACGCCTGTTCGAGTGCCGCTCTCATGCACGCATCCAGGCCGAAAAAATGGCGCTGGAAAGTCTGGAATTCTACTACGAGGACCGCTGCGCCCTCATCTGCCTGACCTGGGATCAGATCCAGGCCGCAGGTGTGGCCGGGGCTGAGTTGGAGGATTTGACCAGCATTCCGCGTTCCATCGAGGGCGTGGAGGTCGGCCTGACCCTGCGCCAGCAAAAGGACGGCAGCTACAAGATCAGCGTGCGCACCAGCCACGACACCAACGCCTGCAACATTGCACGGCGCCTAGGCGGCGGCGGGCACCCCCGCGCTGCCGGGTGCGAGATCAGCGGCAATCTGGACAACGCCAAGCATGCCATCCTGGAAGAAGTCAAAAAGGAACTGGACCGCGCTGAGGCGGAGAAGAACAGCTTAGAGCAGTAAATTTTGCCATCTGTTTGTAGGGGTCGATGCTCACATCCGCCTCTACAGAATCACGGCAGGCAAGACTGCTTTATAATCGAAACAGAAAAGGAACCCTGCGTATGCAAACGCCAAACGGCATTTTGCCCGTGGATAAGCCCGCAGGCTGGACCAGCTTTGATGTGCTGGCGAAGCTGCGCGGCGCTTTGGGCACACGCAAGCTGGGGCACTCGGGCACACTGGACCCTATGGCGACCGGTGTGCTCGCCGTGTTTATCGGCAAAGCCACCGCGGCTGCCGACCGCCAGCTGAACCACGATAAAACCTACGAAGCTACGATCCGCTTGGGCCTGCGCACCGATACCGGCGACATCACCGGCACGGCGCTGGAAACAGCCCCCGTCACAGTAGGGGAGAGCGAACTGAAAGCCGTGCTGCCCCAGTTCACCGGTGAGTTGATGCAGCTGCCGCCGATGTACTCAGCGGTCAAAATCAACGGCCAGCCGTTGTATAAGGCCGCACGCAAGGGCCAGACTGTCGAGCGCACGCCCCGGCCCATCACTGTGTACAGCATTGAATATCTGGGCAGCCCCGCCCCCGGCGATTATACCCTGCGGGTGAGCTGCTCCAAGGGCACCTATATCCGCGTGTTGGCCGAGGACATCGGCACAGCCCTGGGTGTGCCCGCCACGCTGGCCGCGCTGCGCCGCACCCAGGCCGGAGAATTTGGCATCGAACAGTGCCATACATTGCCGGAGATTTTAGCTGCCGCCGAGAGCGGTGCGCTGGAATCGAACGGCTGGATGCTGCCGATCGAGACCGTGTTTGCACCGCTGCCCCAGCTGCATGTGGACAATGCCGTGAAAAAGCACCTGCTGAACGGCTGCCCTACCAGCCATTATCCCGCCGAGGACGGCCGCTACCGCGTGTACGGCCCGGACGGAGCGTTCTTAGGGCTGGCGGCCATCACCGGCGGCGTACTGAATGTAGAAAAACTATTTTGCGAAAGGGACTGAACGCCCATGCAAATTTACCACACCTTGACCCCGGCCCCCGCCCCGCAGGACAGTGCTGTTGCGCTGGGGTATTTTGACGGCGTACACTCCGGGCACCGCGCCGTGCTGGGCGCTGCCGTTACCTATGCGGCGCAACATGGCCTGACTGCCGCTGCTTTTACCTTTGAACTGCCCGGCAACAACAGCCTGAAGGGCGGGCGTATCCTCTCACTGGCGCAAAAGCACACCCGCGTGGCCCAGCTGGGTATCGCCCAGTATTGGGAGCCATCCTTTGAGGAGTTCCGCGCCCTCTCGCCGGAGGATTTTGTCCGCCGTGTGCTGGTGGACTGCTTCCATGCAAAGGCGGTCTTCTGTGGCGACAACTTTACCTTTGGCGCTTACGCCGCAGGCAATGTAGCGCTGCTGGAGCAGCTCTGTGCCCCCTACGGCATCACCGTAGACGTAGTGCCCATGGCCCAGTACGGCGGGCAGACCGTGTCGTCCACCCGCATCCGCGCCGCGCTGGAGGAGGGCCGCCTGGACGACGCCAACGCCATGCTGGGCAAGCCCTACGCCATTGATTGGGCTGTGACCCACGGCAAGGGCATTGGCAGCGGCAAGCTGGGCACGCCTACCATCAACCAGAACTACCCGGCCGAGGCCCTGCAGCCCTGTACCGGTGTGTACCTGACCCGCATCTGGCTGGACGGCCAGTGGCGGCCCGCCGCTACCGGCATCGGCCGCCGTCCCACCGTGGACAGCAGCGCCAATGCCGCCGTCACCTGTGAGACCTTTGTGCCGGACTATACCGGCAATGTCTACGGCCGAGCCCCTGTACTGGAGTTCCATAAGTACCTGTGCCCGGTGCGCAAGTTCGGCTCGATGGACGAGCTGGCTGCCCTGATCCACCACGCCGCCGAGGAAAGCAAGGCTTACTTCGCGGCACAGCACTGAAAGGGGAGGGAAGCACGATGTCGGATGAAAAAACCGCCGTACTTACGCGGAAGTCCCCATTGGAAAAGTTTGCGTCCTTCTGCGGCAGTGCAGCCGCCTGGCTGGCAGCGCTGGTGCTGTTCGGGCTGGCAGCGGCTTCGCTGATCGCGCGGATGGACTTGCTGGATGTTTCCACCTTGGCCGAGGGCAAGGCTCTGCTGTTGGGGATCTCGCTGCCTGAACTGTTGCTGTTTGTGGTGCTGACCGCTTTGTTGGCCGGACTGTGCCGACTGCTGCGCGGGCTGGATGACCAGAAAAAAACCAACCGGCTGATTGCCGGGGCGGCTGTACTGGAATTTGCGCTGGCGTTGTGGTGGGTGTTCTCCCAGCAGATCTACCCGGCGAATGACCAGGAGACAGTCTGGAAGATGGCTGAGGCGCTGGCGAGCGGGGATTTTTCCCGCTATACCGTCGACAGCTACGATTGGATGTACTACCAGACTTACCCATTCCAGGGGCCGACCGCGCTGTTTATGGAACTGTTCATCCGGTTGTTTGGCAACGGCGCTTTGCGGGCATGGTCGCTGTTTGGGTCGCTGTCCGCCGGGGCCTGCCTGGCGGCGCTTTGCTGCATCGCTAAGGAGCTTGGTGCCAAACCGCGCACCCAGGTACTTTGTGCAGTGCTTTGCTTACTGTTCGTGCCTATCCCGATGTATGCGACTTTCGTGTACGGTACGCTGCCTGCCCCAGCCATGGTGCTGTGGGGCGGCTATGGTGTGTTGCGCTTTGTAAAAAGCAGCAAGCCTAGCTGGCTGGTGCTGCCGCTGGTGCTTTTCCCGATGGCCGCTGTGGTGTACCAATCCTCTTTGATTTTTGTGATTGCTGCCTGCATCGCCGTGCTTTTCAACGGATACAAAGGCGGCTGGCGCGGCATGGTCCGCGCGGTCGTGGCTGCGATGCTCCTGCTGGCAGTGCCGCTGGGTGTACGTTCCGGGCTGCAATCCTGGTTCTTTGCCCGTGTGCCGATCCCGTATTCCACGGGTACGCCATCCACGGCGCATATCCTGATGGGTATCCACAGCGGGACCTACTACGGTCCGGGCGGCTTTGACGGCAGCAACTGGGATCTTTTCTGGGACAACAACGCTGACACTGCTGCCGCCAATGCGGCTGCGGTCAAGGGTATTGGCGAGTACTGGAACACCTACCTGCACAACCCCAAGGAGGTCAAGTTCTTCCTGCAAAAGACCGCCTGGCAATGGCTGGACCCCTGGTTTGAGGCCCTGACGATGAACGGCCCGTCCATCACGGTGGCCGGGGGCGTGGGCTGGCTGGCCACCGCGTTGGGCGGCGGTGTGCTGTTTGCCCCGGTACAGGCCGTGTTGCGGGCACTGCTGACCTTTGTGTATCTCTTTGCCGGCTGCGGCACTTTGGCGCTGCGCCGCAAAACCGGCGGTGCTGTTTGGGCGCAGCTGCTTGGCATCGCGTTTTTCGGAGGTTTTCTCTTCCAGCTCGTCTGGGAGACCAAGAGCCGCTACTGCTTCCCGTTCTTTGTTTTCCTGCTGCCCCTGGCTGCGGTCGGCTTTATCACCGCGCTGCGCTGGGCAGGGGACAAGTCTGCAAAATAATTGTAAAATACCTGCATCCTGCCCCTTGTAATTTGGGGGAGGGTATGGTATACTTATGACTGTTACCGTGGCTCGGTTTGGGGCGTATGCCTCTAGGGTTCCAACTACCCCTTACTGCGCTTTCGGCAAATTCATATTTCTTTGAAAGAGGTATTTACCATGAGCCAGAAATCTGCTATCGATAAGCAGCCCATCATTGCCAAGGCAGCCATCCACGAGGGTGACACCGGTTCTCCGGAGGTCCAGGTTGCTCTGCTGACCGCTCGTATCAACCACCTGACCGAGCACCTCAAGACCAACAAGCATGACAACCACAGCCGCCGCGGCCTGTTCAAGATGGTCGGCCGCCGCCGTAATCTGCTGGCCTATCTGCAGAAGAAGGACATCAACCGTTACCGTGCCCTGATCGCTGAGCTGGGTCTGCGCAAGTAATTTCCGCAAAAACGGGCAGGGTGCATATGCACCTTGCCCGTTCTTTTTATAGTAACCCCTGTTCTAGCATCCCTTATTATGGACGAAGGCCGCCCCGCCACTGCCGTTTTGCGCAGTAAATCGAGCACCCAAGCATCTGGCTTGGCTGCTGGCTTTATTGCTCAAAACCGGGGTGCGGTCCGGCCACGACATATCATCCCAAACGAAGGAGAAAACCTATGGCTTACGAATTTGCTTCCCGGCTGGAAACCTTCCCCAAGTACCGCAAATTTGAGACGACCTTTGCAGGCCGCCCCTTTGTGGTCGAGACCGGCAAAATGTGCGGTCTGTCCAACGGCAGCGCCATGATCCGCTACGGCGAGACCTGCGTGCTCTGCAACGTCACGATGAGCGACAAGCCCCGCGACGGCGTCGATTTCTTCCCCCTGAGCGTCGAGTTTGAGGAAAAGCTCTACGCCGCCGGCCGCATCCCCGGCAGCTTCATGCGCCGTGAGGGCCGCCCCGGCGAGCACGCCATTCTGTCCTCCCGCGTTGTGGACCGCCCCATCCGCCCGCTGTTCCCCAAGGATATGCGCAACGATGTCTGCGTGACCATGACCGTCATGAGCCTGGACCCCGATTGCTCCGCTGAAATTTCCGGCATGAACGGTGCCTCTCTGGTCATCGCCATGTCTGATATTCCCTGGGGCGGCCCCATCGCCGGTGTGTCCGTCGGTCTGGTAGACGGCGAGATCGTGCTGAACCCCACCAAGGAGCAGCGCGAGCACAGCGACCTGTCCCTGACCCTGGCTGCCAGCGAGGAGAAGATCGTTATGATCGAGGCCGGCGCCAACGAGGTCGACGAGGAGACCATGATGAAGGCCATCCGCGCCGGTCACGAAGAGATCAAGAAGATGCTGGCCTTTATCAACAGCATCGTGGCCGAGATCGGCAAGCCGAAGAAGAACTTTACCCCCGTGGAGCTGGATCACGCCCTGCTGGCCGACGTGTACGCCAAACATCTGGACGAAGTCAAGGCCGCCATGGACACCGACGACAAGAACGTCCGCGACGCCGCTATGCTGCCCATCATGGATGCCATCGCTGCCGAGCATCCCGACCTGACTGCCTCTGACCTGGATCTCATCAGCTACAAGCTGCAGAAGAAGGTCGTGCGCACCTGGCTGCTGGAAGATGGCAAGCGTGTTGACGGCCGCGGCATCAACGAGATCCGCCCGCTGGCTGCCGAAGTCGGTCTGTTGCCCCGCGTGCATGGTTCCGGCATGTTCACCCGCGGCCAGACCCAGGTTCTGACCATCTGCACCCTGGGCTCTACCAAGGACGCCCAGCTGATGGACGACCTGTCTGACACCCAGTACAAGCGTTACATCCATCACTACAACTTCCCGCCGTATTCTGTCGGCGAGGCCCGCGCTCCCCGCAGCCCCGGCCGCCGCGAGATCGGCCACGGCAACCTGGCAGAGCGTGCCCTGATCCCCGTTCTGCCTGACCAGGCTGAGTTCCCGTACACCATCCGCTGCGTGTCTGAGGTCCTGTCCTCCAACGGCTCCACCTCTCAGGCATCCATCTGCGGTTCCACCCTGGCTCTGATGGACGCCGGCGTGCCCATCAAAGCACCGGTTGCCGGCATCTCCTGCGGTCTGATCACCGACGGTGACCCGCTGCACGGCGGCCGCTGGATGACCATGCTGGACATCCAGGGCGTCGAGGATTTCCACGGCGACATGGACTTTAAGGTCGGCGGCACCCGCCGCGGCATCACTGCCATCCAGATGGACATCAAGGTCGATGGCCTGACCTACGAAATCGTCGAGGAGGCCCTCGAGAAGTGCCGCAAGGGCCGTCTGTACATCCTGGATCAGATCATCAAGCCGGTCATTGCTGAGCCGCGCGCTGAGCTGAGCAAGTATGCGCCCAAGATGTTCAGCATGATGATCCCGGTCGACAAGATCAAGGACGTCATCGGCAAGGGCGGCAAGGTCATCCAGGAGATGTGCGCCAACTTCAACTGCAAGATCGACATTGAGGAGGACGGCCACGTCTTCATCTCTGCCGTTGACCAGGATGACGCCAAGCGCGCCATTGCTACCATCAAGACCATTGTGGAGGACCCGGAGATTGGCGCCATCTACAAGGGCCGCGTGACCCGCCTGATGAACTTCGGTGCTTTCGTTGAGATCGCACCGGGCAAAGAGGGCCTGGTCCACATCTCCAAGCTGGACGATCATCGCGTCGAGCATGTGGAGGATGTCGTTGCTGTCGGCGATCCCATCTTCGTCATGGTTACGGACATCGACCAGCAGGGTCGCATCAATCTGTCCCGCAAGGACGCCCTGGCTGCCATCGCCAAGAAGCGCGCCGAGGCCGCTGCCCAACAGTGATGCCGGGGGGCTTTGTTTCTTTCTTGCAAGAAAGAAACCGAAAGAACTCTTAAGGCAACACCGCACAATTCCCGCCTTACGGCTTAAGCACCGCTCCGGCGGA
>ERZ1034915.918-NODE-918-length-18022-cov-4.117326_pt1 | contig 18022 bp, 18 predicted proteins | sample MGYA00520592_ERZ1034915 | MGnify/ENA primary metagenome ERZ1034915 (study PRJEB33766, sample SAMN09781787) | gut metagenome | biome: gut microbiome | host: Homo sapiens | place: Madagascar | study: EMG produced TPA metagenomics assembly of the PRJNA485056 data set... | reverse complement strand
GACGTAGGCGGGGTTGTCGTCGGTGACGAAGGAGCTGCCCCCCGGGCACGGCGGCGAGCAGCGCCAGGCCGGCGTCGCCGGCGCCGATCGCGCCGCGCTCGCCGAGCGCGCAGAAGCAGTCGCCCAGCTCGTTGACGCCGCACAGCACGCAGAACGAGCGCTTGGAGCGCCCCTTCTGCCCCCGCCGGCCGTCCTGGCCGTTGCGGTGGCGGCGCGGCATGGCGAACGGCCCGCTGCGCGAGTGGTTGCCCGACAGGTTCTCCCTGACCAGGAGCTCGTCGACCTGGAACTCGCCGGCCCTCGGCGCCGGGGTGCGCGCCGCCATCACCTCGCACGCGCGCATCCTCATGAACCACGCCGTGCACAGCGACGCGCCGCAGCGCCGCGCGCTCTCGCGCAGGCTCGGCCCGTCGGCCATGCACTCGGCGAACGCCATCCACGCCGACGCCGGCAGCTTCGACCGCGACAGCAGCCCGAGCGTCTTCGCCGACCAGGTCCTGCCGCAGCGCGGGCACGCGCCGGCCCGCCCGTCGGCGCCCGCAAGCGCGTCGGAGGCCATCTCGTCGGCGATCGCCGCCTTGAGCTCGGCCACGAGCGCGAGCTTCTCCTCGCGCGTCATCCTAGACGTGATTTCGGATAGAATGGGGTCCACGGGCCCTCCTCGCATCTCGGTTTCTTGGTCGATATCGATGATACAGGAGGGCCCTTCCTCACCTGTCCCGCACGTGGGACTATGTCAACGGTGGTTTAACATAGAGGCGCCACCTGTCTGGCAAGAATCCGGCATTTCTGTAGCCGCCGACAGCAACTAGGGCTCTCATGGCAAGAATCCGGTGATTCTGCATCACCATAAGCCCCCAAGCGGTACAGCATCACCGGATTCTTGCCATCATCAAGCGTTTTGCACTCTTCGACGATACAGGAACTCCAGATCCTTGCCCAAAATGTTGCGCAGACCGAAAGCATCTACAGAAAGCCCGATTTCTAGCCACGGAGGACCGCGAAAAACGGCAGCGCTAAGAATCGCTTAAGCGAATCCCGGCACCACCTTCACGAACCAAAACCTCACACCAAGCGCGAGGCGGACAATACAGCCGCAACGCAATTCCAAGCGCATCCCCCTATCGCCAACGTCATCGCCGCACGCCTCTTTTTGACCTGAAGCAAGCTTTAAGGTGTAGGATGCGTTCGTTTGCTTCTATCGAAAGGATACCCGTGGTCGATTTATCCGCCGCCATTTCGCAGATGACCGTTCTGCTTATCGTCGTGGTCGTTGGCATTGTTGCCACGAAGCTCGGTTACCTTGACGAGGGCGTGCGAGCCAAACTTTCCCAGGTCATCAACAACATCACGTTGCCGTGCATGATCGTGGCGTCGGCCGGCGCGCTTGACGCGTCGGCGCTCGGCGGGCAGATCGCGCTATCGATCGGCCTTGGCTTCGCGGCGTTTCTGGTCATGCTTGCCGTCGGCGTACTGTGCGGCATCGTGCTGCGCGCGCCGAAAGCCCAGCGCACCGTATACCTGTTCATGAGTATCTGCTCCAACCTGGGCTTTCTGGGCATCCCCGTCATCGCGGCGCTGTACGGCAACGAAACGGTGCTGTTCTCCAGCGTGTTCATCATGGGCCACAGCATCTTGTTCTACAGCGTGGGCTTCGGCCTGCTTGCAGGCGGTCAGGAGCAAGGCGGCGGCCTGCGCAACGCGTTGCGCTCGGTGGTGAACCCCTCGATGGTTGCATCGGCCATCGCGCTGGCGCTGGTGTTCGCGCACATCCGGCTGCCGGGGTTCGCGGAGGACTCGCTGAACATGCTCGGCGGGCTGACCGCGCCGCTGGCCATGATGATGGTGGGCGTGATCGTGGCGAACTCGCGCCTGGCCGACGTGGTGAGCGAATGGCGCATCTACCCGTTCATCGCGCTGCGCCACTTCCTGCTGCCGCTGGGCGTGCACTACGCGCTGGCGCCGTTCGTGAGCGACACCGTCATCTTAGGGATCGCCGTGGTGATGCTGGCCATGCCCGTCGGCTCGCTTGCGCCCATGTTCGCCGGCATGTACGGCCACGACGCCAAACTGACGGCGAAAGGCACCATTTTGAGCACCATCGCCTCGTTCGCCTTGATTCCCATCCTGGTAGCGCTGGTGTTGAGCTAGCGGACAGCCGCCGAAGCCCCGAACCCGCCACCGCCCCACCCTTGCAGCTCTGACGCAAAGCGCGACGAACCGCCGATGTCCCAAATTCGCTTGAGTTTGGGACTTAATTCGTATCCGCGAGATAGCCAGCGACCACGCTTCGCATTTTCCCAGGTCAGAGTCTTGCCGAATCAACGAGTACGCCGTCTCTTCCCAACAAGTCCCAAACTCGAGCGAGTTCGTGCAACCGAGCGTCCGAAAACCGCTTTGCCCCACCCCCCTCCTTCACAACGCTGGCGTCAAGCTAGTTGCAAGCCGGCCGAAGATAAAACCCAATCGAGCCTGCGCACCCAAACACTTGATGCTAACGCCCTCCGCACCCCGCCCTTGAAGTGCTGGTGCAAACTAAGAGCAAACCAACGAGGCACAAACTCAATCGGGCTCATAGAACCGGGCAGAATAATCAAACTGCCCCTATTCTGGCCCTTGCACCAGTGCTGGGACCAAGCCTGCTGCAGGCTGCTGAATCAAAAATCGCTCATGTATGTGATTTAATGCCTGCACGCTCGGTAGCATCCGTTTTAGGTTGGCGTTTTCCCAGGTCAAAAGACCTCTGAGTTCATGGCTAGTCCGCGCATTGCTCGCAAATCACATACATGAGCGATTTTTGGAAACCGGGCGCGAAAAACCTGCTGCAATCGTGTGTTCCACGAAACGCACACTGCCTGCGGGTTGACGTTATACGCGGTTTTGGTATGATTTCGGACTGTTATAGTACGAAATCATACCAAGGACGGTGCAAACCATGGTCGAGGAGCGGCAGAGGCGCCTTAACAACCTGGAAAAAGATATCGACAGCATATTCACGCGGGCAGCCGTGCACGTGGGGCTTTCCGACAGCGCGTTCGACATCCTGTACGCGCTTGAGGCCTACGGCGACGGATGCTCGCAGAAGGACCTGTGCGAGCGCTGCTGGATGGGCAAGCAAACCATCAACTCGTCCATCAAACGGCTGTGCGAGCAGGGCATCCTCGAGAAAACGGCCGGCCCGGGCCGCACGACCACCATCAGCCTTACCGCCACCGGCCGCGCGCTGGTGGCCGAGAAGGTGCGACCCGTCATCGAGGCCGAAACGGCCGCCATGCACGCGTTCTCTCCTGCCGAACTTGCGCAAGCGCTTGACCTCCTCGAGCGTTACCGCAACGCGCTTGCAAACGCCCTTGCCGAGAAAGGCCTGGTGTAAGCCATGGCGCAGAATATGGCTCAGCACTTCACGTTCGCCAAGCTTTTGCGCTTCACGCTGCCGTCGGTGGGCATGATGGTGTTCATGTCGCTGTACGTCATGATCGACGGGTTCTTCGTGTCGAACTGGTGCGGCGCTACGGCGCTGGCGGCCGTGAACTTCGCCTACCCCATCCCCGCCATTCTGGGCTCGCTCGGCTTCATGCTGGGAACGGGCGGCAACGCCATCGTGGCCAGCACACTGGGCAGCGGCAACCGTAAACTGGCCAACGAGCGGTTCTCCATGCTGGTGTTCGCCGCGCTCTTCGGCGGCATCGCATTCGCCATCCTGGGCACGGCGACGCTGCGCCCGCTGCTGGCGGCGCTGGGCGCAAGCGGCCAGATGCTCGAAGACGGCATCGTGTACGGATCCATCCTGGTCATGAGCGTGCCGTTCACCATTTTGCAGTACCTGTTCCAGGAACTCATGATGACCGCCGGCAAGCCCGACATGGCGTTCGGCGTCACCGTGGTGGCCGGCGTGGTGAACATCGTGCTGGACGCGGTGCTCATCGTGGGCGCGGGGCTGGGCGTGGCCGGCGCCGCCATCGGCACCATGGCCGGCGAGGCGGCCGGCGCGCTTATCCCGCTCGTGTATTTCATGCGGAAGAACACGAGCAACCTGCGCCTCGTGCGCACACGCTTCGATTGGCGCACGCTCGGGCGCGCGTGCTGGAACGGCTCGTCGGAGATGGTGTCGAACATCGCGTCGTCGGTGGTGGCCATGGTGTACAACATCCAGCTGCTGGCCTACCTGGGCGAGCCGGGCGTGGCAGCCTACGGCGTCATCATGTACGCGGGCTTCTTGTTCGCGGCGGTGTTTTTGGGGTACTGCACGGGCTGCGCGCCGCTGATGAGCTACCACCTGGGCGCGCGCAACGGCGAAGAGATGGCCAGCTTGTTCCGGAAAAGCCTGCTCATCGTCGGTGTGGCCGGCGTGGGCATGTTCGCGCTGACGCGGGTGCTCGTCACGCCGCTTGCCACGCTGTTCGTGGGCTACGACGCCGGGCTGCTTGAGCTGACGGTGCACGCGGCGCTGCTGTACTCGTTCGCGCTGCTGGTGATGGGCTTCAACGTGTACGGCTCGTCGCTGTTCACCGCCGTGGGAAACGGCCACGTCAGCGCGCTTATCTCGTTCGTGCGCACGTTTATCTGCGAAATCGGCGCCGTGCTGTTAGTGCCGCTGGTGCTTGGCGCCGACGGCATCTGGCTGTCCATCCTGGTAGCCGAAGCCGTAGCCCTGGTACTCACCGCCGCCATGACCTGCTACCTGAAACCGTTCCGCCTAGACGGCGCGCGGAAGAAACGCAAGTAGCGCAACGGACGGGCCCACTCCGCCCGAACGACCGAAAGCGACGAATGGCCCTTCTTCGCAACCACGTCCGCTTTTCCCCGAGCGCAACGTCCTGACTCTTCGCAAAAACAAGCCAGTGGCCAAATGAACCGACTTCGCCCCATGAAGCCGGCTCGTTTTCGCTCAAGAGAGCAAACCGCGCGCCCTTCCGCGCGAGGCCCGCTTCCCTACTTCTCTTGCACCTGCTTGCCGGTTAGGTGCTCGATGGTAATCTCGTACAGGTACATGGCCTTGAGGGAATGGGAGATTTCCTCTTCCACCAGGTCAGCGCTGGGGTAGTACTTGCCCGCCAGCTGGCGCATCTTCGCCGCCGCCTCTTCGGGGTTGTCGATAAGCCGACAGCGCCCGAACACCACCGCGCTTTGCATGTACGGAGCCCAGGGTTCGGCCTGGTCAACGTGCTCGTTGCCGAACACGGTGAAGCACACCTTGTCGTTGCGGCCAATGGCATCCACCTTGTGCCCGCGCTTCGAGCCGTGCAGGTAAATTTTGCCGACCTCGGCATCGTAGAAGTAGTTGACGGGCACGGCGTACGGGTAGCCGTCGTCGCCGGTAACCGCCAGCACGCCGCGCCGCTCGTGCGCCAAAAGCTCGCGCGCCGCCGTGTCGTCGATGGCGTTGCTTTTCTTCCTGAGAGGTCGGAACATGGGAACTCCTTCAACCGTTTACGTTTTCGCCGATTGCAGCAAACGCTGCGCCACCCCGCCGACGCCGGCGTTTGCGACACAATTGTTGAAACGTCCCGCCGCGATTGCGAGCGCCCGACCGCCGGGCTATCATGGGACAACGAAGAAACCCGCGCGCCCGTGCGCGCCGCGAAGGAGACATCATGGAACACACCCGCATCATAGAAGTGAAGCAGAACATCCTAGCCGCAAACGACGAGGCCGCCGACGCATTCCGCGCCGAGCGTGCCGCCGAAGGCACGTTCTTCGTCGACGTCATGGCAAGCCCCGGCGCCGGCAAGACCACGCTTTTGCTCGCGCTCATCCGCGAGCTGCGCGCCCGGGCCGCCGGCGAGCTGGGCGTCATCGAGGCCGACCTGGAGTCCGACGTCGACGCGCTGAAGATCAAGGAAGCCGGCGTGGCGTCGGTGGAGCTGAACACGCGCGGCGTGTGCCATGTGGAAATGCGCATGGTCGAGGCCGCGTTCAAGGCCTTCGAGGGCGACCGATTCGACTACCTGTTCCTGGAAAACATCGGCAACCTGGTGTGCCCCGCCGACTTCGACACGGGAGCGCACACGCGCATCATGCTGCTGTCGGTGCCCGAGGGCTGGGACAAGGTGATGAAGTACCCGCCCATGTTCGCCGCCGTCGACGCGCTGGTGGTCACGAAGTGCGACTACCTGCCGCTGAACGAGGACTTCGACATGGACCGTCTGAAAGAGCACGCGCGCATGCTCAACCCCAACCTGGAGATTTTCGAGACGGACGCCAAACACGACAAGGGCATCGCCGCCCTGGCCGACTGGATGCAAGCTCAGCGCGCCGCAAAGGTGCAAGCATAGCGCTTAACGCAAAAGGCCCGTTGAATCGCAGAAGCCTCCGAACGCAGCAAACGCGTTCGGAGGCTTTCTTGTTGATGGCGAAATGTCGCTTTGCGCTACTTCAGGCGGCGGAAGCGGGACTCGTTAGCAAGCACGCCGAAGGAAAACACCAGGCCAGCGGCCGCGCACGCCACCAGAATCCAAATGACGGGCACCAGGCCCACGCCGTCGCCCAGCACGCCCAAAAGCGGCGAGGCGATGCCGCCGACGGCCACGGCCACGCCGAACGAAAGCCCCGAGGCCATGCCCAGGTGCGCCGGCAGATACGACTGCCCCAGCGTCACGGCCGGCGGGTTGAACAGGTTCACGCACGGCGCCAGCACCATGACCGCCACCACGCACAGCCACACGTTTCCCGAGGTCACGAACGCAACAAGCGCCAACGCCATCAGCGCGAAGCAACCCACCATCAGCCGCGGCGTGGGAATACGGTGCGAAACCATGCCCGACGCCGCCGTGGCAAACGCACCGCAAACGGAAAACACCGTGATCAGCAGCGACGCGGCGTCCTCGGACGCGCCGAACGTGGCCACCAGGTACAGCGGGAAGAAGCTGGTAACGCCATAGAACACGATGGAGCGAACCGAAAGCGCGCCGAGCACCACGGAAAACGCGCCCCAACGGTCGCGCACGCCGGCGGCCGCCTGCGCCGCCGCGCGCACGCCGAACGTGCGGAACTTCGGGGTCAGCGCCAGCAGCACCAAGGCGTACGGGATGCAAATGATCAGGTAAACCAGCGTTCCGATAAGGCCAAACGCTGTGATGGCCGCCACGCTGATCACCGGCCCCAGGCAAAAGCCAATCTGCCCGCCCACGGAAAACACCGACATGCTGACCGCTTTATCGTCACCGCCGGTAAGGTTCGCCAGGCGCGCGCCTTCGGGGTGCAGCATGGCATTGCCGATACCCGAGATCATGGCCGCCGCAACCACCAGCCAATACGACTGCAGCACGCCCACCAGCGCCAGGCCGATGCCCGCCAGCGCCACGCCCACCGCCATCAGCCACGGCCGCGCCTTCTTGTCGCCCAGCCACCCGAACAGCGGCTGGATGATGGCCGACGCGCTGTTCGACGCCAGCACCAGCGCCGTGATTTCCGTGTACGAAAAGCCGGACTGGATCACCAGAAACGGCAGCACCGACGCCAGGCCGCCCTGGCAGGCGTCAACGCAAATATGGCCGCCCATCAGGACGAACGGCAACTTATTCGGCAAACGAGAAGCGTTTTTGCTCATGAACCCATCTTCCCTACTCAACGCGCCGGCAAACCCGCCAGCACAACGCGCGCCGTCGCAGCGCACGCAACCTTGAAAGCACTTTATTATAGTGCCGCTGCGCAACACCTGCGTCCCTTCGCCACCAGCAAACGCAAAAGCACCCGCGGGCGCAATGCCTGCGGGCGCTTGGTAACGCAGCGGCTGAACGCGGCGGCAACCAGAGTTCGCCTTAGTCTACCGTCTTGCCGAGGATCTTGTTCGCGGCGTAGATGCCGGAGATGGCGGCGGGTTCCATGCCCAGGCCGTTCACGTCGCCGGCCATGATCAGGCCCGGCGCAAGGTTTTGCGGCAGCGCCTCGTGGGCGGCGGTGTACAGGGCCTACTCCCAGTACTTCTTGCCGATGACCTCCCATTCCTCGAAGTACTCGTCGAACTTGTTGCCTTCCTCGAAGTCCACCTCGGTGAAAATCTCGTAGTCGCCGTCGAGGGCGGCCACGAGATGGCCATGCTCAAGGAATTCTACACGCCGCAGGAGGCGCTGTGGTGCATGGACATGCCGCGCAACGAGTTCTTCGACGCGCAATGGTTCGCCGCGCAACGGGCATGATCGACTAGCCTGACGCGCTACACTAAGGGCCAGCATTTCGCTGGCCCTTGCCTTGGGGAGCTAGGGGCCGCAAGAGGCAGGGGAACCTAAAGGGGGTTTCAATGCACGAGATGTCTATCCTTTCGAACGTCATGGACGTCGCGCTGAAGTACGCGAAGGAAAACAACGCGCGCGAAGTGGTGTCGGTGACGCTGGTGGTCGGCGAGCTGCGCGACGTGGTGGACGAGCTCATGGAAAGCTGCTTTCAGTTCCTCTGCCGCAACACCATCGTGAAAGACGCCACGCTTCACATGGAGAAAGTCCCGTTCAAAGCCCAGTGCAACCAGTGCCGACTGGTGTTTCCCGCCGACATAAAGCGGCCCGAAACGCTGGTGTGCCCCGACTGCGGCAGCAAGCAGCTGCACATACACGGCGGCAAGGAATTCCTCATCAAAAGCATCGAGATCGCTTAAAGGAGAGGCCATGGGCGACCGCGCAAGCGACAACGAGGACGTGCGCAACGACTTTTTAGAAGCGCTGCTGAAGCTGTTCCAGGAAAACCCCGGCGCCGAGGCGTCGGTGACGGCGCTGTGCGCGAAGGCGGGCTATTCGCGCTCGACGTTCTACCGCTATTTCGACTCGCTGCCCGAGGCGTACGAGACGCTTGAGGACCGCGTCGTGCCCACCGGCGTGCTGCAGGCCCTGGTGTGGTGGCCGGCGGCGATACCGTGTGCATGGAGGACATCACGGGCGCGTTTCTGGGCACGCTCACCGCAAGCAAACGCGAGCTGACCACGCTTTTTGCGCGCGACGTGCACGAGCGCTTCTTCAACAAGCTGAAAGCCACCATGAAGCCGGTGTTCCGCCTGCAGGCCGAGCGCGCGTTTTCCATGACGCCGTTCGAGTACGATGTCATGGCCGAGTACCTGACCACGGCGAAGCTGTCGCTTCTACGCATGTGGGCCCTATCCCCCATCGACCTGGACTTGGCGTACATGACGAAAGTCACGGACGCCACGCTTGAAGGCGGGCTGTGGGACCGCATCGACGAGGCCACGCGCGAGATTCGCCGCGGCAAGAACCCGCTGGGGCGCACCATCCCCATCATCGCCATGACGACCAACGCGTTCAGCCCCGACAAGCAAGCCTGCTTTGACGCCGGCACGAACGCCCACGTTGTCCCCACGAAGCAAGCGCCGCCGCCGCGAAACCAGCCCGCAACCAACTTGCAACCCGCCAAATCCCGCTGCAGCATGCCCGCCATGCGAATCCGCCGCAAGCCAAACGCCCCATCAAGCCACCTTGAAATCAAAAATCGCTCATGTATGTGATTTGCTGAGGATTCGCTGAGTATCCCCCTTTTCCACTGCTCTGTGACCAGGGAAAACGCAATCATCTTTGGCTTGCTACCTCGGCAAGGCAAGTTAAATCACATACATGAGCGATTTTCGTACGCAGCGCCACAGAAAGCAGCACGGAAATTCGGGGAGGCAACAAGCCAGCCCAGATAGCGCACCTCCACGAACAGGCGAGCCCCAATCCTAACGCAAAAAAGCCCGGGCATTTGCCCGGGCCTGGAGCAGCTTCCACTTAAGAGCACTCGCTCTGGGAAATGGCGAACAAAGAACAAGCCGAAACGCCTGCGCGGCGCCTACGCCAGCATCATGAACAACTTGGCCAGCACGAAACCGATCAGGCCGCATGCGGGGAACGTGATGACCCAGGCCAGCAGCATGTTTTTCGCGATGCTCCAGTTCACGCGCTTGATGGAGCGGCTGGCACCCACGCCCATGATGGCCGACGTGTTGCAGTGGCCCGTGGAAACCGGCATGCCCGTCAGGCTGGCGAACAGCAACGTGAACACCGTAGAAAAGTTCGCAGCCACGCCCTGGTACTTCTCCAGCTTCACCATGTCCATGCCCACGGACTTGATGATGCGCTTGCCGCCCACCACCGTGCCGGCCGAAATGGCCAGCGAGCACGTAATCATGACCCACATGGGGAAACCGCCCGCGTCAGGCGTGGAGCTGCCGAACGACAGTGCGATGCCCAGCATGGCGATGGACATGAACTTCTGGCCGTCCTGCGCGCCGTGCAAAAACGACAGCGCCAACGCGCAGATGTCCTGAATGACGGTGAAGGCGGTGTTGGCTACTTGGCGGTTGACCATCTTAAACACGCGCTCGATGACCTTCGTGAACACCCAGCCCAGAAGAAAACCCGCTACCAGGGAAAACACCATACCGTAAATGACTTTCACCCACTCGGAGGGCACAACGCCCGCCCAGCCGTTCATGGCGATGGCGCCGCCGGTGATGCCGGCGATCAGCGAGTGCGACTTCGAGCACGGTATGCCGAAAAACCAGCAGAATATGCCCCATCCAATGGCACCGATCATGGCTGCCACCAGGGCTAACAGCGCCGCATCGGTATTTCCTGAGAAGTCGACCATACCGAACATGGTTTTCGCAACGGCCGTGGAGATGAACGTCATGCCCACCAGGCCCACGAAGTTGAACACCGCCGCCAGGCCGATGGCCACGTTCGGCTTCAGACACCGGGTTGACACCACGGTGGCAATGGCATTCGGCGCGTCGGTTGCACCGGACACGGCCGTGACGCCGATGATGAGCACCAAAATAACGAACAGGATCGGCTGGGCCATAGCCTGCACAAGAAAGTCAGCAAACGTTAACGCCATTCAGTTCCCCATAATCTGTAAAAGCCACGTAAGAGCCTCGTCAATTTGACGTATGTTCCACGATACTACACCGAGCCACGCAAGCGCCAGAACCAAACGCACCCGGAAGCACGAAAGACCACGCATCCGCCATGAGCGAACGAGGGTGCGAGCGCGTTTCTCCACACCTGTCCTCCGCCTGTCGAAACAAAGGCTCAAAACAGTGTGCAAGCGAATTTGCGGCATCTCCGAGCAAAAAAGGCCGCGGCCCCGATTGCCGCGGCCTCTCCCCTTTGTCCGCGCCCCTAGCGCACGCCCGGTTCAGCCACTTCGCCGTCTTGATAGGCTTGCAGCAGGCGTTCGAGCTCGGCCACGCGGCGGCGGATGTCGGCGCCGTCGTCGGTGTCGGCCACGCGCGTGCGGTGCGGCACGCGCTCCACCACGCGGCGGGAGCTGTGGATGTCAAGCTCTTCCTTCACGGCCGCAGCCGCCGACTTCAACGGCTCGTGAGCAGCCAAAATGAACCCGTATGAGTTGTTGATGAGCGTGTAGCCGGCAATGCCCGTGGTGGGCTGGTACGCCTTCGAGAACCCGCCGTCGATCATGAACACGCGCCCGCCGCACTTCACGGGGTCCTCGCCGTCCTTCACCTTCACCGGCACGTGCCCGCACACGATGTGCGACGTTTCCGGGTCCATGCCGAAGTCGCGGAAGATGCCGGCGATGACCTGCTCGTCGTCGATGAGCGTGTAGAACGGGTTCTTCACTTCCTTGCGCGCGGCCTTGTCGGCGATGAGGTACAGCTCAAACGTGGCCATCTTGCTTTTCGCGAACAGCGGGCTGCCCTCGCCCAGCCACAGGTACCACAGAAGGTCGCAACCGCGGCGGCGCTCGTCGGCGTCGTGGCTGTAGAACGCCGCGCGCACGTAGCGCTCCATCACGTCGTACAGCGCGCGGCCCTTGTACGGCGTGCCGAACACGTTGACTTCCTTCAGGCTGCCGTCGGCGTTGAGCGGCACGCACGCGTGGAACATGAGGTTGCCGTTGCAGATTTTGTACAGGCTGCCCGCCTCCAGGAAGAAGTGCATGTGGCGCTGCAGCTTCTCGCAGCCGGTGAACGCGGCCTCCAGGCGGCACATCACCTCTTCCTCGGCCGGCGTGAGCGCGAACGGGTTTGCCGGGTCCACCGTGGGGAACACGGTGTCGGTAAGCGGGTACGTGATGCCGTCCACCACCACGGTGCCGGCTTCGTAGTCGATTTTGTCCAGCAGCTTGCGGCTTTCAAGCCCGAACTCGGGATATTCGTCGATGAGCGCGGCCTCCACCTTGAACTGGATGATGGCCATGGCCTTCTGGATTTTCACGTTCATGGTCAGCTCCGACGGCGGCAGGTCGGGGTTGCCCTTCAGCGCGAAGCCGACGCACGGGTCGTCGCGGTAGGCGTCCAGCGCGAAGCTGGCTAGCGGCAGGATGTTGATGCCGTAGGCGTCTTCCAGGATGGACAGGTTGCCGTAGCGCGCGCAGTTGCGCACCACGTGCGCGATGCAGCCGCGCTGCCCAAGCGCCGCGCCCATCCACACGATGTCGTGGTTGCCCCATTGGATATCCACGTTATGCTGCGCGCGCAGCGTTTCCATGATGACGTCGGGGTTCGGACCGCGGTCGTAGATGTCGCCGATGATGTGCAGCTGGCTGATGGCCAGGCGCTGGATGAGCCGCCCAAGCGCTTCGATGAGCGCGATGCCGCGGCCCGTGCGCACGGCCGCGTCGATGATGCCGGCGTAGTAGGCTTCCTTGTCCACGCCGTGGTTGTCCTCGTCCATGAGCTCTTCGATGATGTAGGCGAACTCGGCGGGCAGCGCGCGGCGCACGCGGCTGGCGGTGTACTTGCGGGCCGCGCGCTTGCACACGGCCACAAGGCGCGGCACCACCGTGGCGTACCACGCGCGCTCGTCGTCGACGTCGGCCAGGATGAGTTTCGCCTTTTCGCGCGGGTAGTAGATGAGCGTGGCCAGCTCGCGCTTGGCGGCTTCGGAAAGCGAGTCGCCGAAGGCTTCGTCCACTTTCAGGCGGATGGAGCCCGAGCCGTTGCGCAGGATGTGGCTGAACGCCTCGGACTCGCCGTGGATGTCGGAGCAGAAGAATTCGGTGCCTTTCGGAAGGTTCAGGATGGCGCTGAGGTTGATGATCTCGGCGGCAGCAGCCTCGGTTGTGGGAAACGATTGCGCCAGCAGTTCCAAGTAACGCTTTTCGGTTGCTTCCATGAAAACCTCCTCGGGGCGCCGCGGCGCCAATCGCACAGTGATGTCCACATGGTACCGCGCCCCAAGCGCCCCCGCAGCCAACCGCCCGGCACACGGCACACCCCAGCAGGCGCCCGGCGGCGGGCTCCCGATGCGCCACATTTCGCCCCGATGTTGCGAGTTTCCGGGGTTGTGCGAAAGCGGGCACCCCAATTTTTGCGAGTTTCCGGGGTTGTGCGAACGGAATGCCCCCGCGCGTCCAGGTTTCCCGGGTTGTGCGAAAAACCCAATTCGCATAACCCGGAAAACTCACACACACCAAGTCCTCATGCCGACTCCGGCAAATTAAGTCCTCGTTACATTCTGCATTCCTTAACCCGCAATCTTTTCCGTTGCCGGAGATTTCACGCTTCGACAAGCAACGCAGGCATCGTCGGACCATTGGGGATACAATAGCTGCGGTTCATCTGCGTCGTCTGCTGACCTCGGTTTGCGGCGCGCAACGGCGACCTACAGCTACGTGCGATCGCGACCGCATTGCGCACTGCGCGGGTTTTCGCAACGCTTACCGCGCGCGCTTTCGCAACGCCTGCCAGTGCGCTTTCGCGAACTCGCGTTGCGCGCGTGCGCATTCGCAGCGCGCGATGTGTACTGCGTGTTCGCGATGCACATCGCGCACACGTTCGCGAAACGTGCTGCGTGCCCCCTTTCGCGCGCAGCAACGCAAACGCGCATCGCATGCCCGCGCTTCTGCGGCAACTCGCGAAACGCACGCTTGCGCAGGCCGTCGACCAGCAACAACACCCTTTGCAAAGGAGCAACTATGGAACGCATCGCTAGCTTTTCCGTTGATCATCGCCTGCTTGAGCCGGGCGTGTACGTGTCCCGCCGCGACGCCGACGAGGCCACCGGCTGCGTGACCACCACGTTCGACCTGCGCATGACCGCGCCGAACCGCGAGCCCGTCATGGACACGGCCGCCGTGCACGCCATCGAGCACCTGGGCGCCACGTTCCTGCGCAACGACCCCGAGTGGTCCAGCCGCGTCATCTACTTCGGCCCCATGGGCTGCCGCACGGGTTTCTACCTGGTGGCGTTTGGCACGCTGGAGTCCGCCGACGTGGCCGACTTGGTGCACCGCATGTTCGCATTCATCCGAGAATTCGAGGGCGAAATCCCCGGCGCGAAGCCCGAGGAATGCGGCAACTACCACGACAACGACCTGCCGCAGGCCAAGTGGTGGGCGCGCCGCTACCTGGCGAACACGCTCGACGTGCTCGACGACGCCCACACGCACTATCCCGCCCTGCTGGACTAGCCCGCCAAGCAAAGGAACGAAACATGAACCAACCGATTAACAGCATCGGCGTCATCGGCGCCATGGATGTCGAAATCGAGCTTATTCGCGAGCACATGCGAGAGGTCGGCGCCGTGAAGGTCACGCGCATCGCCGGCATGGAGTTCAACGTGGGCGTCATCGGCGCCACCACCGTCGTGCTGGTGCAGTGCGGCGTGGGCATGGTGAACGCCGCCACGTGCGCGCAGGTGCTCGTCGACCGCTTCGGCGTGGGCGCACTGCTAAACACCGGCATCGCCGGGTCGCTTGACGCGTCCATCAACATCGGCGACATCGTGGTGGCCACCGACGCCGTCAACCACATCATGGACGTGCGCAACCTAGGCTACGCCGCCGGCCAAACGCCTGGCCTGGACACGCTTGCCTTCCCCACCAGCCCCGCGCTGTCGAAGGCGGTCATTGCGGCGGCCGGGCGCATCGGCGCCACCGTGCACACCGGGCGCGTGGCCTCGGGCGACCGCTTCGTGCGCGACGACTTCGAGAAGCAGCGCATCGTCGAGGACTTCGGCGCGAAGTGCTGCGAGATGGAAGGCGCAGCCATTACGCAAGTGGCCTGGGCAAACGGCGTGCCGGCCGCCATCGTGCGCGCCATCTCCGACAAGGCCGACGGCTCGTCGTCCATCGACTACCCCACGTTCGAAGCGCAAGCCGCCCGCAACAGCGCCGCACTTGTCATCAGCATGCTCGAACAGCGCGGGTAGCAGGGAACTCCGCACATGGTCAACTCCGCTAACGAACTTCCCACCATTGTCGATCCTGCCGTCAAGCTTGTGCGCGACGAGCGCGGGTTGGCCTTGGTGGGCGACGGCATGGAGCTTCGTTGCGACCTTGCGCGCATGCTGCCGCGCATCAAGCCCGGCAAGTTGCAGCACGAGCTGTTGGTGAAAGCGGCGAAGGCGAAGGGCGCAACCGCGCCGCGCGCCATCGATGCTACGGCAGGGTTTGGCGAGGACGCGCTGCTGCTAGCGGCCACCGGGTTCGACGTGCAGCTGTACGAGGCTGATCCCGTCATAGCCGCACTGCTAGCCGATGGCCTTGAGCGCGCGGCCGACGACGCGCAGCTGGCACCGTTCGTTGCGCGCATGCATCTCACGCAGGGCGACAGCGTTGCCGCCCTGCGTACGCTGACCAACGCCAACTGCGAACAGCCAGATTCAGAAGATTCCGCGGCAGGCGAGCTATCCGCAATCCAGCAACCCGCCTATCTGGCTACCAGCGAACGCGAAGCCGCCGGCGCGCCGGCGCCCACCGCAGCACCCGACGTTATCTACCTTGACCCCATGTTCCCCGCGCGACAGAAAAGTGCGGCGGTCAAAAAGAAGTTCCAGCTGCTGCACCATCTCGAATCACCGTGCGCCAACGAGGAAGAGCTGCTGCTTGCCGCCATTGCCGCAAACCCGCGCAAGGTAATCATCAAGCGCCCCATCAAAGGGCCCCTGCTTGCCGGCATCAAGCCCAGCTATTCCATCAGTGGCAAAGCTGTTCGCTACGACTGCATCACGCCTGCCAGCATCAAGTTGTAGCTTCTCTGTACAACAAATCAAAACATCGCGAAAAGAGCGCTCATACGAGCGCTCTTTTCTTATGCCCAATCCTCTTCGGCCGCCGAAAGTCATATTTTCACCTGCGTATATATACTTACTCTATGTATATTTGCTCTCTATCGGTTATTCCTATTCTGACCGCCAAAAAAGAAGGGCCGCCCGCCCGGACAGCCCTTCTCAGCCTCTTTCAGCCCCTAGTTATGCGCGTTCGCATACACCTTCATAGCCACCACGAACAACTCCCCCAACGGGCTTAAACCAAGCCCCCTCGGAAGCACATAGCCAATATGCATGCGTTCACCTGAGCGAATGGGAACCGCCGTGATAGCGCCTCTCTGCAGGAATTCCGGGTAAATCCCGCTGGTGATGGTATATGCATCAGAATGCAACATAAAACTAGTGGCGAACCCTCGATCGCTCACCTTCACCGTTTTCGCCGAAGGCGCCCACAGCGGCTCCTCGGAAAACGCTGCCGACTCGTACGACCCCTGCACAAACGACAGCTGCGGATACGGCAGCAAATCCTCAAGCGACACGCTTTCGCACGACGCAAGCGGATGTCCGCAGCGTACGAACACGTGCGGCACCGCCTCGAACAGCTCGAAGAATTCCAGCTTGTGTCGCTCAAGCAGACGCCCCACTGCGCCTTCATTCGAACGCGACAGATACATCACGCCCATGTCGCTTTCGCAATTCGCTACATCTTCGATGATCTGCGACGTTTGCGTCTCGTTCAGCATCAAGTCGTAGCGACCCGCATCCACCTGCTGCATCACGTCCAAAAACGCGCGCTCCACAAACGTGAAATGGTGCGACGACACGGCGAAGCGAATGCCCTCGGGCTGATTGCCCCCGTAGCGCCGCTCCAGGTTGTCCATCTGCTGTACCACGCGCCGCGCACGGCCTAAAAACTCCAGGCCCTCTTTCGTGGGCGTGGCACCGGTGTTCCCGCGAGCGAATACCGAAAAACCCAGCTCGCGCTCCACCACCGAAACAGCCTCGGACAAACTGGGCTGCGAAATGGAAAGCACGCGCGAAGCCGCAACCAGCGAACCGGTTTCGGCGATGGTCAGCATATACCGCATCTGCTGCAGGGAGATTTTCATGCCACGTCCTTTACGGCCAAAAGCAAACATCTGATGAGGACGAGTATACGGCATCCTGGTATCATTTCTCGAAGCATCACGGAGCACGCGCGCAAACGCCCCGCACGCGCAAGCCGGCTCGGTTATCGCGCAACCTTGCATAAAGCTGCGGCGTTACGTCACAACCGCGCAACTTCACGCAAACTGCGCCACCGCACCTGCCAGCGCGCCTACTACTATATAAAGGAGTACCCATGGATCAGATCATGCAATTCGCCGGCCCCGCCATCCCGCTTGTCATCGCCGGCATCGCCCTGGCTGTCATCTCCACGGTCAACAACAAGAAATAGCAAACGCCATCTTGCTGACGCATCAGCAAGATGCCCAGCGGCATCGGCGCAAAAGGCCAGCAAGCCAAAACGCCCGCAAACCCATTGCCGCCAAAACTCAGCATGCAAACACGAAAAAGGGAGCGAAGCCAGGCGCACCGCCCAACTTCGCTCCCTTCGCATGCGAAACACTTATTCGCCGCGCTAATCGTGCGCCGCCTGGCCCGCACCAGGACAGTGTTTACGCAAGCCCCAGCCACACGCTTACTTTCGGCGCGTAACCCAGCACGAAAATCACCAGGATCATAGCCGGAATGCCGTACTTCAGCCACACGCGCGTCCAGCGCGGGAAGGCCACGCCTTCGCCCGCGTCGGCTTCGGCCAGAAACTTCTCCCAACCCCAACCGCGGCGCGTAGTGCAGAACAGCACGAACAGCAAGCTGCCCAGCGGCAACATGTTGTTCGACACGATGAAGTCCTCGATGGACTGGATGTCGCCGATGGCCGGAATGGTCACGCCCGACAGCACGTTGAACCCAAGCGCGCACGGCAGCGACAGCACCAGCACCAGCACACCGTTGAAAATGACGGCGCGGCTGCGCATCATGCCCCACTTGTCCATGGACCAGCTGACCAGGTTCTCGAACACGGCGATGACGGTGGACAG
>ERZ1034915.913-NODE-913-length-18071-cov-9.367784_pt1 | contig 18071 bp, 8 predicted proteins | sample MGYA00520592_ERZ1034915 | MGnify/ENA primary metagenome ERZ1034915 (study PRJEB33766, sample SAMN09781787) | gut metagenome | biome: gut microbiome | host: Homo sapiens | place: Madagascar | study: EMG produced TPA metagenomics assembly of the PRJNA485056 data set... | reverse complement strand
CAATAAATATATTTAAAATTCCAATAATATAAAAAAAATCAGGTAGAAAATCTACCTGATTTTTTTACTTCTATATTCTAGTTTGAAGATTCAACATTATTTTGTTGTTCATTAATCTTTTCTTCTAATTCAGAGATTGAATAAACACCATCTGTTACATTGCTATTAACAACTTCTGGTTCGATATCATGATACTTCTTCATACCTGTACCTGCAGGAATTGTCTTACCAATAATAACATTTTCTTTCAAACCAACAAGTGGATCGTTCTTACCGCGAATTGCAGCATCTGTCAATACACGTGTTGTTTCTTGGAATGAAGCAGCAGATAAGAAACTGTTTGTTTCAAGAGCAGCTTTAGTAATACCAAGAAGAACTGGACGTGCAGTAGCAGGAATTCTACCTTCAATGATTGCACTTGTATTGCGATCTTTGAATTGGCTAATATCCAATAGAGTTCCTGGAAGCATATCTGTATCACCTGGATCCATAATACGTACTTTACGTAACATTTGACGAGTCATGATTTCAATATGCTTATCTGAAATATCTACACCTTGCATACGGTATACTTTTTGAACTTCACGTAAAATGTAATTTTCTGTAGATAAAACATCACGAACCTTGATAAGTTCCTTAGGATCAATAGAACCTACAGTCAATGCATCACCACGATGAACTTGATCGCCTTCCTTAACTTTAAGAACGGAAGTAAATGGCAAGCTATATGTTCTAGTATCTGTTTCACCTTTAACAGTAACTTCTTTTGTACGTTCAGCAGGATTTTCTTCAACTGTATCAACAACACCAGTAACTTCTGTAATTACTGCACGACCTTTAGGATTACGTGCTTCAAATAATTCTTGAACACGAGGAAGACCTTGAGTAATATCGTCGCCACCAGCAACCCCACCTTGGTGGAAGTTTCTCATTGTTAACTGTGTACCTGGTTCACCAATTGATTGAGCAGCAACGGTACCTACTGCTTCACCAACTTCAACTTCATCACCAGTAGCTAAGTTACGTCCATAACAACGTTCACAAACACCGTGACGTGTGTTACATGTGAATGCAGAACGAATAGTAACTTTTTGTACACCGGCATCAACAATCTTACGAGCTTCGGATTCTTCTACTAATACATTAGCTGGAACAATAATTTCACCAGTATTAGGATCTTTAACTTCTTTCATAGTATAACGACCCAAAATACGATCATATAATGGTTCAATCATTTCATTACCTTCAGTAATAGCAGTAACATCCAAACCTCTATCTGTATGACAGTCTTCTTCACGAATGATAACATCTTGAGCAACGTCTACTAAACGACGAGTCAAGTAACCAGAGTTAGCAGTCTTCAAAGCTGTATCCGTCATACCTTTACGAGCACCGTGAGAGGACAAGAACATTTCCAAAACAGAAAGTCCTTCACGGAAGTTTGAAATAACAGGTAATTCCATTGTCTTACCGTTAGGAGCAGCCATCAAACCACGCATACCAGATAACTGTGTAAAGTTAGAAATATTACCACGAGCACCTGAATCACTCATCATTTGAATTGGGTTAGATGGATCCATGTTTTCAACCAATTTAGCTTGAATATCATCTTTTGCTTTGTTCCAGATAGAGATAACACGATTGTAGCGTTCTTCATCTGTAATCAAACCACGACGGAATTGCTTAGCAACAGTTGCAACATTTTTGTGTGCTTGTTCAATAATTTCTGGCTTTTCTTTCAAAACAGTAACGTCAGCGATACCAACAGTTAAACCTGATTTAGTAGATTCGTAATAACCTAAATCTTTCATGCGGTCAAGTAATTCTGCAGTTGCAGTTACTTTATACTCTTTATAAACTTGAGCGATAATATCTGATAAGAATCCAGATTTAAATGGTCCTACTAAAGGTTGATTCTTAATGAATTCCTTAATATCTGTTCCTGGTTCTACAAAGTACTTATCAGGAGTCATTCCTGTTAAGTTTTCTTGTGTAGGCTCGTTTAAGAATGGGAAATCAGCAGGTAGAATTTCATTAAAGATTGCTTTACCAGCTGTAGTTATTAAAATACGTTCTTTTTGCCAATCAGTAAATGGTGTACCTAACTTAGCTAATGAAGAAGCTTGCAAACCAATTCTTGTATGCAAATGTACATACCCGTTTTGGTAAGCTGTTCTTACTTCGTTAACATCCTTAAATACCATACCTTCGCCTTCACGACCAGCTTCTTCAAGTGTGATGTAGTAATTACCGATTGTCATATCTTGAGATGGTGAAATGATTGGTTTACCATCTTTTGGAGCTAAGATATGATGAGCTGCTAACATCAATAAACGAGCTTCAGCTTGAGCTTCATCTGATAAAGGAACGTGAATAGCCATTTGGTCCCCGTCAAAGTCGGCGTTGTAAGCTTCACAAGCCAATGGATGGAGACGCATAGCTTTACCGTTAACCAATACTGGTTCGAAAGCTTGGATACCTAAACGGTGAAGCGTAGGGGCACGGTTTAGTAGAACTGGGTGTTCCTTGATAACATCATCTAAGACATCCCAAATATCTTCATCGCGGCGTTCAATCTTACGCTTAGCATTCTTAATGTTAGATGCCATTTCACGCTTAACCAATTCTCTCATCATGAATGGTTTGAACAATTCCAAAGCCATTTCATGAGGAATACCCATTTGGTTTAACTTCAACTTAGGACCTACATCAATAACTGAACGACCAGAATAGTCAACACGCTTACCAAGTAAGTTTTGACGGAAACGACCTTGCTTACCTTTCAACATGTGTGACAATGACTTAAGTGGACGGTTACCAGGACCAGTAACTGGGCGACCACGACGACCGTTATCAATTAAAGCATCAACAGCTTCTTGCAACATACGCTTTTCGTTTTGAACAATAATTCCAGGAGCATTCAAATCTAATAAACGCTTCAAACGATTGTTACGGTTGATAACTCGACGATATAAATCATTCAAGTCAGAAGTTGCAAAGCGTCCACCTTCTAATTGAACCATTGGACGAAGATCAGGTGGAATAACTGGAATTGCATCCATAACCATCCAATCAGGACGATTTCCAGAGTTCAAAAATGCTTCTAAAATATCTAAGCGACGAACTGCACGAGTACGTTTTTGACCTGTAGCTTCGCGTAATTCTTCTTTTAGTTCAGCACATTCTTTTTCAAGATCTACATCCCTTAGTAAAGTTCTAATAGCTTCAGCACCCATTGCTGCCTTAAAGCCATCACCATATTCTTCACGTTTTTCACGATATTCGCCTTCAGTTAAGAGTTGTTTCTTTTCAAGTGCTGTATCACCTGCATCTGTAACTACATAAGATGCAAAGTAGATAATTTCTTCCAATGCACGTGGACTCATATCTAAGACAAGACCCATACGACTTGGAATACCTTTAAAGTACCAAATATGTGTAACAGGAGCTGCTAATTCGATATGACCCATACGTTCACGACGTACTTTTGAACGAGTAACTTCAACCCCACAGCGATCACAAACAACACCTTTATAACGGATACGTTTGTACTTACCACAGGCACATTCCCAGTCCTTAGTAGGTCCAAAAATACGTTCATCAAACAAGCCATCTTTTTCTGGTTTCAATGTACGGTAGTTAATAGTTTCAGGTTTCTTTACTTCACCATAAGACCAGCTACGGATCTTATCGGAAGAAGCAAGACCGATCTGCATACTATCGAATTTATTGACATCGATCAAAGGACCGACCTCCCTTTCTTATAATTGTCTATTCTGTCTTAGTTTCTTCTTTTTCAGCAGTTTCTTGTTCTGCTTCTTTAGCTTTCTTTTCTTCTTGTTCCTTTGCGAATTTCTTCAATGCATCAACGTTAACAATATCATCGTCTTCGTCATCCATATCACGTAATTCAATTTCATTCTTATCAGCATCAAGAACTTTCATATCCATACCTAATGCTTGTAATTCTTTAACAAGAACACGGAATGATTCAGGAACACCTGGTTTTGGAATTGGTTCGCCCTTAACGATAGCTTCATAAGTCTTAACACGTCCAACAACATCGTCAGATTTGTAAGTCAAAATTTCTTGCAATGTGTAAGCAGCACCATAAGCTTCTAATGCCCAAACTTCCATTTCACCAAAACGTTGTCCACCAAATTGTGCCTTACCACCAAGTGGTTGTTGTGTAACTAATGAGTAAGGTCCAATTGAACGAGCATGAATCTTATCGTCAACCATATGTGCAAGTTTAAGGTAGTACATAACACCAACTGCTATACGGTTATCGAATGCTTCACCTGTACGTCCATCATATAAAACAGTCTTACCATCGCCAGGTAATCCAGCTTCTTGTAATGCACTCCAAATATCTTCATCACGAGCACCATCGAAAACTGGTGAAGCTACGTGAATACCTAATTTACGAGCAGCCATACCTAAGTGAAGATCCAAAACTTGTCCGATGTTCATACGGGAAGGCACACCCATTGGAGAAAGCATGATATCGATTGAAGTACCATCAGGCATAAATGGCATATCTTCTTCTGGAATAACAACAGAAACAGTACCTTTATTACCGTGACGTCCAGCCATCTTATCCCCAACTTGTAACTTACGTTTTTGAGCAATGTAAACACGAACCATCATATTTACACCTGGGGATAATTCATCTCCACCTTCACGAGTAAAGATTTTAACGTCTTGAACAATACCACCTGCACCGTGAGGAACACGTAATGATGTATCACGAACTTCACGTGCTTTTTCACCGAAGATAGCATGTAACAATCTTTCTTCTGCAGATAATTCTGTTACACCTTTAGGAGTTACTTTACCAACTAAAATATCTCCATCTTTTACTTCAGCACCAATACGGATAATACCAAATTCGTCAAGGTTCTTAAGAGCATCTTCACCAACATTAGGAATTTCACGTGTGATTTCTTCAGGTCCTAATTTAGTATCACGAGCTTCAGATTCATGTTCTTCAATATGAATAGATGTATAAACATCTTCTTTAACTAAACGTTCGTTAATTGCGATAGCATCTTCGAAGTTATAACCATCCCATGTCATAAATGCAATCAATGGATTTTGACCTAAAGCCAATTCTCCATTTTCCATAGCTGGTCCGTCAGCTAATACTTCATCAGCATCTACTCTATCTCCAACACGTACAATTGGTGTTTGGTTATAGTTCTTACCACCATTAGAACGATGGAATTTCATCAATTTATACTTGTCCAAAGAACCATCGTCACGGCGAACTCTAATTTCACGAGCATCTACATATTCAACTGTACCTTCATGTTCAGAAATCAATGCTACCCCAGAGTCATGTGCAGCTTTGTATTCAATACCTGTACCAACTAATGGTGCATGTGGCTTAATCAAAGGAACAGCCTGACGTTGCATGTTAGCACCCATCAAAGCACGGTTAGAGTCATCGTTTTCCAAGAAAGGAATACATGCTGTAGCAACAGCAACTACTTGTTTAGGTGAAACGTCCATGTAGTCAACTTTTTCAGTTGAAATTTCAACGTCATCATCTTTCTTACGAGCCATAACTACATCATCAACAAAGGAACCATCATCATTTAATGGTGAGTTAGCTTGTGCGATAACGTAATTATCTTCTTCATCGGCTGTTAAGTAGTCAATTTTGTCTGTAACTTTATGTGTTTCCCAAGATACACGACGATATGGTGTTTCAACAAAACCATACTTATTAATACGAGCATAAGAAGATAAACTGTTGATCAAACCGATGTTAGGACCTTCAGGAGTTTCGATAGGACACATACGACCATAGTGTGTATAGTGAACGTCACGAACTTCGTATCCAGCACGATCACGAGTCAAACCACCAGGTCCCAAAGCAGAGAAACGACGCTTATGAGACAATTCACCCAATGGATTAGTTTGGTCCATGAATTGGGACAATTGAGAACTTCCGAAGAATTCTTTAATTGAAGCAACAACTGGACGAATATTAATCAATTGTTGTGGTGTAACAGTTGATGTATCTTGAATTGACATACGTTCACGTACAACACGTTCCATACGTGATAAACCAATTCTAAATTGGTTTTGTAATAATTCACCTACAGAGCGAGTACGACGGTTACCCAAGTGGTCAATATCATCTGTTGAACCCATACCTTCTTGTAAATTGAAGAAGTAGTTCATGGAAGCTACTATATCAGCTGGTGTAATGTGCTTGAATTGGATATCAACATTTGCATTACCAATAACATTTACTACCTTTTCTGGATCCTTTGGTGAATATACTTTCACAATTTGAAGAGTCATTGGTTCTTGAACAACACCTTCTTCAGATGGATGGAAAGTAAATGTCTTGAAGTCATCTCTTGCTAAGTATGGAGCTAATTTATCCATAACTTGCTTATCAATAACTTCATCCTTATTTACAATAATTTCGCCTGTATCAGGATCAGCTAATGTTTCTGCAACAGTTAAATTCAATAAGCGTGTCTTTAAATCTAACTTCTTGTTAATCTTATAACGACCAACAGGTGCTAAATCATAGCGCTTTGGATCAAAGAAACGAGCTGTTAACAAACTACGTGATGAATCAGCAGTCTTTGGTTCACCTGGACGTAGACGTTCATAAATATCTTTCAAAGATTCTTCTACACGAGAATCATCCATATTCTTATGTACATCTTTTTCCAAAGTAAGCATCAAGCTATCGCTATTAGATCCTAAAATTTCTACAATTTCATTATCAGAACCGTATCCCAAAGCACGGATAAGTTCTGTTAATGGAATTTTACGAGTACGATCAATACGTACATATGCTACATTCTTTGCATCTGTTTCATATTCTAACCAAGCCCCACGATTAGGAATTACAGTTGTACCGTAGTTAGTACGACCATTCTTATCTAATTCGGAGTTGAAGTATACACCTGGAGAACGAACTAATTGTGAAACAATAACACGTTCTGCCCCGTTAATAATGAATGTACCTTGCTTAGTCATCAATGGGAAATCACCAAAGAATACATCTTGTGACTTAATTTCACCAGTTTCACGGTTGATTAAGCGTAAAGTAACATGTAATGGTGCTGAATAATTAGCATCATGTTGACGTGCTTCTTCAACTGTATACTTTGGTTCTAAAAGTTGATAATCTACAAATTCAAGTGATAATTTACCTTGAAAATCTTCAATTGGCATAATGTCATCAAACATTTCACGAAGACCTTCATCTAAAAACCACTTGTAAGAATCAGTTTGAACTTCAATCAAGTTAGGTAGATCAAGAACTTCTTTAATTCGCGAGTAACTTCTACGTACACGGTGTTTACCGTATTTTACTAAGTGTCCTGCCAAGTTGTTCACCTCTCAAAAAATTTGCTGTGACTCGATTAATTTATTACAATTTTATTACAATTTTTATTTTTACCGGTTTTTTGGCAAAAAAAAGCAAAAACAGACAGAGACAAATTAAATTTGCTTCATACTATTTTTGCTTTTATCAAGTCTGCTATGGACAATATATCATAACAAACAATCAATTCACAGTTTTTCGCATTTATATATTTTAAATGGATATTCAGTATTTGTCAATACTAAATATAACTATTAACTATTTATTTTTTCTGCAGCTACTGGATTCTTAACTTTTATCGTTATTTCACCTTTTTTAGCACCTATTGTTACTGTTGCTCCAGTTTCGATATTACCTGCTAATAATTCTTCACTTAGTAAGTCCTCTATCTTATCTTGAAGGACACGTCTAATAGGACGAGCACCATATTCAGCATCAAATCCAGCTTCTGCAACTATATCTATTGCTGCAGGGGTAATTTTCAGATTAATATTTTGTTCTTTAATCCTATCTATAATATTCTTAGCCATCAATTTAACAATTTGATGAATTTCTTCTTTATTAAGCGAATGGAATACAACAGTTTCGTCAAGACGATTCAAGAATTCTGGTCTAAAAGTCTTCTTCAATGTTTCTCTAACTTTTGCTGCCATTGCTTCATAATCATCGCTGACATCTTTTGCACCAAAACCTACTGATTTTTCATCGCGTAAGGCTGTAGCACCTAAGTTAGATGTCATAATGATAATTGTATTTCTGAAGTCTACCTTTCTACCTTTAGAATCAGTTAAAAATCCATCATCCAATACTTGTAACAAGATATTGAAAACATCATTATGAGCTTTTTCAACTTCATCTAATAATACTACTGAATAAGGATTATTTCTAACCTTTTCAGTTAATTGTCCGCCTTCATCATATCCTACGTATCCAGGAGGAGATCCAATTAAACGACTAGTTGTGTATTTCTCCATATATTCACTCATATCAATTCTAATCATTGAATCCTCTGAGCCAAACATAGCTTCTGCTAAAGCTTTAGCTAATTCAGTTTTACCTACACCTGTAGGACCTAAGAACATAAATGAGCCAATTGGTCTTGTAGGATCCTTCAAACCACTTCTTGCTCTTCTTATCGCTTTACTTACTGCTTTAACAGCTTCATCTTGTCCTATAACTCGATTATGCAATATCTTTTCTAATCTAATTAGTCGGTCTCCTTCAGAACGATTAATTTGAGTTACTGGAACACCAGTCCATTCAGAAACAACTTCTGCAATATCTTCAGCCGTAACTTTTACACGATAGTTATTGCTATCCTCTTCATCTTTGTCACGTTGGATTTGCTTTTCAAGCTTTTCTTGAATCTTTAATTCTTCATTTCTGATTTCTGCAGCTTTTTCAAAATCTTCTTTTAACAACGCTTCTGTCTTCTCTTGGGAAAGCTCTGATAATTTCTTCTTTATTGCAGAAACTTTGTCCACTTTTTGTGAATTATTAATTCTTACTCTAGCAGCAGCCTCATCCATTAAATCAATTGCCTTGTCAGGTAAAAATCTTGAAGCAATATATCTTTTACTTAACTTAACTGCACTCTCTAATGCCTCATCTGTAATTTGAAGTTGATGATGTTTTTCATATTTAGGACGTAATCCTTTTAGAATTGTCAACGCTACTTCTGGAGTTGGTTCATTAATTGTCACACTAGCAAAGCGTCTTTCCAAAGCTGCATCAGCTTCAACATATTTTTGATATTCATTTAAAGTTGTTGCACCTATTACTTGTACTTCACCACGCGCTAATGCTGGTTTTAAAATATTGGAAGCATCTATTGCGCCTTCAGCACCACCCGCGCCTATTAGAGTATGCATTTCATCAATGAATAAAATAACATTGCCATCTTCACGAATTTCTTCAATAATCTTCTTTAATCGATCTTCAAATTCACCACGATATTTTGTTCCAGCAACCAAAGATCCCATATCAAGCATCATTACACGCTTATTCTTCAAATTATCAGGAACTTCACCATTTACAATCTTTTGTGAAAATCCTTCTGCAACAGCTGTTTTACCTACACCTGGTTCTCCCAAAAGAACTGGATTATTCTTTGTCCTTCTACTTAAAATTTGAACAACACGCTTAATTTCATTATCTCTACCAACTACTGGATCAATTTGATCTTTACGCACCATTTCTGTCAAATCACGTGCTAATTCATCTAACGTAGGTGTACCATTATCCTGTTTCTTTTCTGATAACGCTAATTTCTTACGTGTTCTATTAGCTGTTGTTGCATCTACACCCATTGTACGATAGGTAATATTTTTCACCTTACGTAAATCAATATTCAGAGCTGCTAGAATACGTGAAGAAATAGTTTTATCATCTTCTAATAATGCTAACAAAATATGTTCTGTTCCTACCTTTTCAACATTAAAAAGTTTAGCATGTTCTCTAGCACGCTCTAATACATAACGAGTCCTTGGGGAATATGGTAAATAAGTATCAGCGCCTCTACGTTGTAAATTACCGTATCCTACGATATGTTCAATTTCTTCTCGCACATCTACTTCAGTTACTACAAAACTTTGTAATACTTTAGCAGCTACGCCATTTTTCTCCATTGTTAGTGCTAAAAGCAAATGCTCTGTTCCTATTGCTTGATGCTTGAAGTAATTAGCTTGTTGTTGTGCAAGAACTAATACTTGTTTAGCACTTGGTGTATACCTTTCTTCCATAGCCATAACCATTACTCCCTTCTATTCTTCGCATCTCAATTGATTTAAGATACTTACCAAAATCCTTGCGCGAATCATATTTTCCATTTCAGCAGTCGGCAAATCCAAAGCTTGTCGGCTAATAGCAGCTAAGACATAATTTGCTTCTTTTCTAGAAAAGACGCCATCCTCGTATAAACTACTAATTAATTGGTAAGCCTGGTTTTCTGTAATTTCAGTGCCAATTGCAGAAATCAAATCATCTAAAACAGACTGATTCTCTGCCAAATCTACTTTTACAATCCGAATATAGCCGCCACCGCCACGTTTACTTTTAACAACATAGCCATTTTTCAAAGTAAAACGAGTTTTTATTACATAATTAATTTGTGATGGAACACAGTCAAATTGCTGTGCAATCTCAGACCGCTTTATTTCAATTCTTCTTGAATCAGCCAATATATCTTTCAAATATTGTTCAATAATATCTGAAATGTTACGGTTCTGCATAATTCTCCATCCTCTCTTGTAGGTTTGACCTACATTGACTTTTAATCTATTATAAATGAATTTCGGCAACAAATGCAAAAATTTAGTATCTATTAACAATCAAAAAACTCTCTTTGAAGTAGTGCAAGAATTTTTTTAATCCCTACTCTACTCAAAGAGAGTTTAACAATATTGTGTTTTTTTAGAATCCTATCGGAAAAACAAGATTCGAACTTGCGACCCCATCGTCCCGAACGATGTGCTCTACCAAGCTGAGCTATTTTCCGAGTACAGATTCTATTATATTACTTTATTTTTACTTATTAAAGCTTGAACGCTCCACGTTTTTTCACATTTAAACGTAATTCCTCAAGGCTTTCAATTCCCAATTCTTCCATTCTTTTTGGAAGTTCTTCAATTAAATGTGGACAAATCATAGAATCATGGAAATGTGCAGTTCCAACAGCAACAGCTGAAGCACCAGCCATATACATCTCTAAGACATCATCTACTGTTTCTACTCCGCCCATTCCAATAATTGGCAAATCAGTGTTTTGAGCGACTTGATAGATCATTCTAATCGCAATTGCTTTTACAGCTTTTCCAGATAAACCACCCATAATGTTACCAAGTACTGGTTTACCTGAAGCTACATCTATATGCATTCCTAAAACTGTATTAATCATGCTTATTCCATCTGCTCCACCACGTTCTACAGCTTTGGCAATAGCCACTATATCTGTTACATTAGGTGAGAGTTTTACATAAACAGGAACTGTTGAAACTTCCTTAACTTTCTTTGTTAATCTTTCAGCAACTTCTGGAACAGTTCCAAATGCCATACCACCCTCATGAACATTAGGACAAGATATATTCAGTTCTAATGCATTAACCATTCCTGATTGTGACAACTTAGTAGCTACTTCAACATAATCATCCTCTGTTGCTCCACCAACACTTCCAATTATTGGTAGTTCAGGATATTTTTCTCTTAAAGTTGGTAACTTTTCAGACACTACTACATCTACACCAGGATTAGTAAGACCAACTGCATTTAAGACTCCATCTTCAATTACTGAAATTTTAGGATCAGGATTCCCGGTTCTAGCTTCTGGAGTAGTAGTTTTTATAACCAATGCTCCTAATGTATCCAAAGAATATTTATTAGCGCTTGGAACATCGCCGAAGCCAAAAGTTCCACTAGCAGGCATGATAGGATTTTTTAATTCTAGTCCAGGCAATGATACTGCCAATTTTTTTGTTTCCATGATAAATTCCTCCATTAATTAAAGTGAATTAGTAGCAAATGAACGATTTTCAAGTGCTTTTAATAATGCATCTGCTGTATTTAATGATGTTAGCAATGCAATATTATGCTCGATAGCTAATTGACGGATTACAAATCCATCCGATGCTACTTCTTGATCATGACTCATAGTATTGATTACTAAATCAACACCATCATTAACGATCAAATCATGTAATGAAGTTTCATTACCAGTATCTTTACCTAACTTATCTACAGTTTGTACAAACAAACCATTTTCACGTAAAAATTGACTTGTTCCTTCAGTTGCAAACATACGATAACCTATCTTACTAAATCTCTTAGCAAGTGGTAATACAGCATCCTTATCTTTATCTTCAATTGTTAATAGCACGTTTCCATTATCTGGTAATTCCATCTTAGCACCTGTAAATGCTTTATACAGTGCTTTTTCAAAGGTGTAGTCACTACCCATAACTTCACCTGTAGACTTCATTTCAGGTCCTAAGAAGCTATCAACATCTGCTAACTTACTAAATGAGAATACTGGTGCTTTAACATGTACCATATCACTTTCACGGTATAAACCACTTTGATATCCTTGTTCTGCTAATGATTCTCCTAGAATTACTCTTGTTGCAACTTGTGCCATTTCAATTCCAGTAATCTTACTTAAGAATGGTACAGTTCGACTAGCACGAGGATTTACTTCTAACACATATGCTTCGTTGTTATGGATAATAAATTGAATATTCATAATACCAACACACTTTAATGCGACAGCTAACTTTTCAGTTGCATCCACAATTTGTTGCTTTATATTTTCATCAAAGCTTTGAGGTGGATAAACAGCCATAGAATCACCACTGTGGACGCCAGCATGTTCAATATGTTCCATAATACCTGGAAGTAATACGTCTTTACCATCACAAATCGCATCTACTTCACATTCTAGACCTGACAAGTAAGCATCTACGAGAATTGGGTGATCAATTTCTGCAGGAGCATTTTGTGCTAAATAATCTAATAACTCTTGTTCATTATTAACAATTTCCATAGCACGACCACCTAAAACATAACTTGGACGAACTAATACTGGATAACCAATTTCTTCTGCACAAGCAATAACTTGTTCTTGAGTAGTTGCTGTTTTACCAATTGGTTGTTTTAATCCTAAACTCTTAATTGTTTGGTCAAATAGTTCTCTGTCTTCAGCTCTATCTAGATCTTCAACTGTTGTACCTAAAATCTTTACACCATGTGCTTCTAATCCAGCGGCTAAGTTAATCGCTGTTTGCCCACCAAATTGTACAATTACTCCCATTGGTTGTTCTAAATCAATCACATTTAAAACATCTTCAAGTGTTAAAGGTTCGAAATACAATTTATCAGAAATCGAGAAATCTGTTGATACTGTTTCAGGATTAGAATTCATTACAATTGCTTCATATCCTAATTTTTGGATAGCCTTAACACTGTGTACAGTTGCATAGTCAAATTCTACACCTTGGCCAATTCTAATAGGACCTGAACCTATTACAAGCACTGACTTTTTATCAGATTTTTTACTTTCATTTTCTAAGTCATATGAGCTATAGAAATAAGGTGTACTTGAATCAAATTCTGCTGCACAAGTATCTACCATCTTGTAAACAGGTAGCAATTTATGTTCTTTACGTAAATTTCTTACTTCATCTTCTGTAGTACCCCATAGCTTAGCAATTGTGTAATCACTATATCCGTAACGTTTTGCACGTTTTAAAACGTCTAAATCTTCTTTATTTTGAGAAAGTTCACTTTCTAATTCTACAATTTGTTTTACAATATCTAAGTAATACAAATTAATCTTAGTTAATTCGTGTACTTCTTTAATTGTGTAACCCCTACGAAATGCTTCTGCTATATAAAATAGTCTGTCATCTTGTGCGTGGAATAATTTTTCTTCTACTTCATCATCAGTTGCAGATTGTGCTTTAGCAGAAATTAAATCTTTTTCGTCAATTTCTAATGAGCGAACTGCTTTTTGTAAAGCTTCTTGAGCACTACGTCCAATAGCCATTACTTCACCAGTTGCCTTCATTTGAGTACCTAAACGACGATTTGCACGAGTAAATTTATCAAATGGCCAACGTGGAATCTTAGCAACAACATAGTCAAGAGCAGGTTCAAATTCAGCAAATGTTGTTCCTGTAACAGGGTTTTTAATTTCATCCAGTGTCAATCCTACAGCAATCTTAGCTGCTAATTTAGCAATAGGATAACCTGTTGCTTTAGAAGCTAATGCTGATGAACGTGATACACGAGGATTTACTTCAATAACATAGTATCTATAACTATTAGGATCCAATGCTAATTGAACATTACATCCACCTTCAATTTTCAATGCTCTTATTAATTTCAAAGAGCAGTTACGCAACATCTGATATTCTCTATCTGATAAAGTTTGAGTTGGAGCAAACACGATAGAATCACCTGTATGTATACCAACTGGATCAAAGTTTTCCATTGAACATACTACCATCGCATTATTGTCAGCGTCTCTCATTACTTCAAATTCAATTTCTTTGTAACCCATAATTGATTTTTCAATCAAACATTGAGTTGCTGGTGACAGTTCTAGACCATTGGCTACTATTTCCTTTAATTGTTCAGGATTATCACACAATCCGCCACCAGTTCCTCCCATCGTAAATGCAGGACGAACAATAACAGGATATCCAATTTCAGCTGCAAAATCTAAAGCTTCTTGCACAGTTTCAACAGTCTTTGAGTCTGGAACTGGTTCATTTAATTCTTGCATTAAGTCCTTAAATCTTTGTCTGTCTTCAGCTTGATCAATTGCATCTAATTGCGTTCCTAGAAGCTTTATTCCTAATTCTTCTAAAATTCCAGTTTTAGCCAATGCGATTGCTAGGTTCAAACCAATTTGACCACCTAAAGTAGGTAAAATTGCATCTGGAAATTCTTGACGAATGATTCGAGAAACTGATTCAACTGTTAATGGCTCAATATATACCTTGTCGGCAATTTCTGTATCTGTCATGATAGTAGCAGGATTGGAGTTTACTAAAACTACTTCATATCCTTCTTCACGTAAAGCCAAACAAGCTTGTGTTCCAGAATAATCAAATTCTGCTGCTTGACCGATAATAATTGGACCTGAACCAATCACCATTATTTTGTGGACATCTGTTCTTTTAGGCATTGTTTCTTTCTTCCTTTCTTTGATCAATAACTTGCATAAAATCATCAAAAATATCTATTGCATCAAGTGGTCCAGGTGCTGCATCTGGATGGAATTGCACGGAAAATGCTGGATAATACTTATGCTTAACACCTTCTACGGTTCCGTCATTAATTTCTGTATGTGTAACGATTAAATCTGTTCCTTCAATGGAATCTGGATCTACTGCATACCCATGGTTTTGTGAGGTAAACATTATTTTACCTGTAGCAATTTCTTTTACTGGATGGTTAAATCCTCTATGACCAAATTTCATCTTAAATGTTTTGGCCCCGTTTGCTAATGCCAAGATTTGGTGGCCCAGGCAGATACCAAACACTGGCAATTTTTCCTCAATTTCTTTGACCATTTCAACTGCATTTTCCATCATAATTGGATCACCAGGTCCATTAGATAGTAATACTCCATCTGGCTTAAGTCTTAAAATATCTTTAGCTGTGGCCGTATAAGGTAAAACAATTGTGTTACAATCACGTGCAGCCAACTCACGTAAAATACTATGCTTAACTCCATAGTCTACTAAAACAATATTCCGCTTATTACCAGGATTTGGATATGCTTTACTTGTAGATACTTCGGCTACCATTTGGCTAGTTATTTCTGTATTATGTAATCTTTGTTTTGCTTCCTCAATGTCAACTTCAGCATCAACTAACATACCTTTCATTGTTCCGTGTGAACGTAAGAGTTTGGTTAATGCACGTGTGTCAACACCACTAATTCCTGGAATATTCATTTCTTCTAAAAATTCTGGAAAACTTTCTTGTTTGCGCCAATTAGTTGAAACTCTAGCAACTTCGCGACAAACAACACCCTGACAATTTGGTTCTAAGGATTCAAAATCATCTAAATTCACCCCATAGTTACCAATTAATGGGTTAGTGAAAACTAAAATCTGATTGGCATATGACTGATCAGTAACAGCTTCTTGATATCCTGTCATACCGGTAGTAAAAACTACTTCACCAAAAGAAGTTCTTTTTGCTCCAAATCCTTCACCTTCAAAAACAGAGCCATCATCTAAAATCAAATAGCGTTTCATTATTTTTCCTCCTTTTGGTATACTTTTTGCCCATCTACCATAGTTAAAACTGTTTGACCATACACTTTTTCGCCTGTAAAAGGTGTATTTATTCCCTTAGATAAATAATCTTCCTCTTTTATGACATATTCTTTATTTAAATCAAAGATTGCTAAGTCTGCACTCTTTCCTGGTAATAATTCTCCGGCATCTTCCATTCCAAATTTTTCAGCAGGATTAATACTCATCCATTGTAATAATTGTTCCAGTGTGAAGATTCCTGTTTTGACAAATTTGGTATACAACATTGCAAATGCTGTTTCACTACCAGTAATACCAAATGATGCCTCTCGCATATCACCAGTTTTTTCGTCAATGCTATGTGGAGCATGATCTGTAGCAATCATATCAATTGTTCCGTCTAACAAACCATCAATTAAAGCTTGTCTATCTTCTACACCTCTTAATGGTGGATTCATCTTATAATAAGGATCATTTCCAGGAATATCGACATCTGCTAGTAGTAAATGATGTGGCGATACTTCACATGTTACATTAATTTTATGTTGTTTAGCCAATCTAACTAATTCAACACTTTCTTTAGTAGATACATGACATACATGGTAATGAACTCCAGTCTCTTTGGCTAAAAGTAAATCACGAGCAATTTGTGAAGATTCGCTAATTCCTAGGATACCTGGTAATCCTAATTCTTCAGCTCTCTTTCCTGCATTCATAACACCACCGAATAATAATGAATTATCTTCCACATGTGCTACAATCGCCATATTTAAAGCAGCTGCTGATTTCATTGCTTGATACATTGTTCCAGCAGTTTGAACACCAGATCCATCATTACTAAAAGCAAATGCACCAGCTTTTTTCATTCCATCAAAATCAACTAATTCCTCACTTTTTAGACCATGAGTTATCGAACCGTATTGTTTAACTTTAACAACACCATCTTCTTGATTGCGGGAACACATTTTCTCTACCAATTCAGGTGTATCAGGTACTGGATCAAGATTAGGCATTGCGCAAACTGTAGTATATCCACCATGTGCGGCTGCTAAACTTCCAGTATGAATAGTTTCTTTATATGTAAAACCTGGATCTCTGTAATGAACATGAACATCAACTAACCCTGGTGCAACTAGCTTATTAGTTGCGTCAATTTCTACTAAATTTTCTTTTACTACATCTGATAAATTCTTACCAATTGCCTTAATTTTTCCATCTTCAATTAAGACATCAGCTTGATAAATTCTTCCAGCTTGGTAAAGATTTCCATTTTTAATTAATGTTGCCATTATTCTAGTCCCCCTAACTTTCGACCTCTCATTACAGCTTCAATCATTGCCATACGCATAAATACACCATTTTTCATTTGTGTTACGTATCTTGACTTAGGTGCTTCAACTAATTCATCTGCCCATTCTACACCACGGTTTACAGGACCTGGATGCATAATAATTGCATCCTTCTTTAATTTATTGTAACGCTTTTCATCAAGTCCATACAATTTATGGTACTCAGTTTCTGAAAATAATTTTTCATTTTTATCACCGTCATGACGTTCGTGTTGAACTCTTAATAACATCACAACATCCATATCTTCAATTAGTTCGTCTAATGGTGCATATTCCCCATATTTATCAAATTCTGAACTATACCAATATTCAGGTCCTGAGAAGTATACTTTTGCACCTAATCTAGTTAGTAATTGCATATTACTTCTTGCTACTCTTGAATTCTTTAAATCTCCAACAATCACAACTTTTAATCCTTTAAAAGTTCCAAACTGTTCGTGAATAGTCATAATATCTAACATGCATTGTGATGGATGTTGTCCACTTCCATCACCACCATTTATAATTCCCATGTTTAAATGTTGATCGGGATTTAAATTAATCAATTTTTCGTAATAATTATTTTCTGAATGTCTAATAACGGATAAATCTACTCCAAGA
>ERZ1034915.911-NODE-911-length-18077-cov-21.985740_pt1 | contig 18077 bp, 17 predicted proteins | sample MGYA00520592_ERZ1034915 | MGnify/ENA primary metagenome ERZ1034915 (study PRJEB33766, sample SAMN09781787) | gut metagenome | biome: gut microbiome | host: Homo sapiens | place: Madagascar | study: EMG produced TPA metagenomics assembly of the PRJNA485056 data... | reverse complement strand
AAGTAGCTTTTTTATCGGCTGGGACAGAATCAATTTTCAGTATCAGTCGCCCCGGGTTTTCCGTGTTATGGCCAAGTGCCTTTTCTTGATAGTAATAGGGTGCCAGTGCTTTCAGTAAGATACTTTTGTTTGCGCGTGTCAGCTTGATTTTTCTCGTCATAATCCAATCGCCTTTCCAAGTTTTTCTTGCGCTTTGCGCTTGTTCTTGTCGAATGCATGGGCGTAAATATCCAGCGTTGTACTTGCCTGTGCGTGACCCAATAGACTAGCCACCGTTCGTACATCCACACCCTGCGCAATCAGCAGGCTGGCATTGGTGTGGCGCAAGCTATGCACACTCAAATCCAGTGGCAGGTTGTTAGCCTTCAAAATCAGCTTGAATCTGTATGTGAATGTGCTAGGGCACATAGGCTTTCCGTTCGGCTGGCGGAATAAGTAATCGTCTTCGGATACCTTTTCGTTCGCGGTTTGCGCCCTATCCCATGGGTTTTATATCGGATGTTTTTCGCTTCAAATACTTTATCGAAATACTTTGCCATGTTGTAGGTGAACTGGTTCGGCTTGGCATTTTCAATACCTACCGCTGCAAGCAACTCGGAGGCCGTTCCCTGCCAGTTTCCGACACTTTCGATGTACTCAGCCGCTTTCCACAAGTAGTCCGGCACAGCCTTGATTTCTCGTTCATCTGCGGTTTCTTCATCTTCCAAAGTCCAGACGCAGTTTTCCTCACGCAAATGCAGCGTTCTGTCGTCCATATCGCGTCCGGTAAGCAAAATGTCAGCAGTTTGGCTCATTCGCTTGCGCTGCATAACCCAGCTGGTATCTGCCACACCCATAAGACCTGTGAAGCCTGAAATCTGGTCAAATGGGTCGGATGCAGTCTGCTTGCGCAAGTTGTGAATACAGTCACTTGGATCGATCATGAATGTAGGCATGAACAAGATTCTGATCGCGGATAGTGAAGCTGCGGTGTCGGTGTTTGGCGTCTACTACAAGATGCAGACCTTTGTGTTTATGCCGGTGTTCGGCGTGACCCAGGCACAGTCCATCATCGTGGGCTACAACTGCGGCGCCCAAAAGCCGCAGCGCATGCGGCAGGTTATCAAGTTGGCGTTAGTCAGCGGTATTTTTATCATGTTCGCAGGCACGGCTGTGGTCCATCTTTTCCCGGAAAAACTCCTGGACCTTTTCTCGGCCGGGGAGGATATGATGACGATTGGAGCGCATGCGCTGCGCGTTATGACGATGCCATTCTGCCTGAGTGCGATTTGTATCATCTGTAATCTCAGAGTTTGTCTCGCTTATGGTTACGCTTATCCTATTCCAGAAACTGTGGCGGAAAAAAGTCACCTCCAGGCATGAGCAGCCTGCAAAATGAGCAAAAGTGTATCCTGACATCGCGTACGATGGCAGGGTGCATTTGGTTATAGAGAGATTAGACTCAGGCCAAAATGATGCTCTCGGCTTTTAGGCCAGAATTTCTCCCAGCATCTGCTGGCCAGCCAAATTAAATGGGGATTTTTTTTACAAACGAAAATGGTAGTCTTACTGACGTAGGACTACCATTTTTGTCTTTTTAGGTTTGTACAGTTTACAAATTCGAGATCTCGTCCAATCGTACAAAGGGCAGACTTTCTTCGATCAATATCTTACATTCGGCGTTGAAAATCGGGTTGGTGATCTCGCGCTCCCCTGCAAGGTAGGAACTCATAATCATGGTGGCATTGTACCACTGCTGGGTAGGTGCTTGGCAAATCGTTGCGCCGATGATGCCCTCGTGGATAAAAGAATACGTCATCTCAGTACGTTCAAAGCCGAATACCAGGATTTGACCCTGCTTTTTGTGGTTCTTTACGGCGGCGGCGGCCCATTGTGTCAAACCGTTGGTCACATAAAAAACATCCATGTCCGGATGCTTTTCCATCTGTGCTTCGGCAATCTCGTAGATGCTCTGGTAGCCGATGCGTTCTGAATCCAGCGAAATCTCGCATACTTCCAAAATCTCGGCGGTGGGGTCGTGTTTGGCAAGAAAGTCCTGAAACCCGCAGATACGCCCCTGCGTGCCGCAAAAGCTCTGGTTGGATGCCAGCACGACACATTTCATCCCTTTGCCGGAGTACAAGTGGGCCAGCCGCCCGGCCAGCAGCCCCATGGCGTAATCATCAGGACCGATATGGAACAGCCGCCGCGAGTTAGGGGCATCCTCAATAACTGTAGCATAGGGTATTTCCGGTGGAATCAGCGCATCCAGCTGGCTGTCTTTGCCCTGCAAGGGCAGCACGATCAGCGCGTTGACGCCCTGGGCTAAAAGCTGCTCAATGGCGCGCTTCTGGTCGCGGAAATGGTATGAGTTTGTGGAAGCTTCCAACACTTCCACACCGAATGGCAGCAACGCCTCACGGGCCAGATGCACGCCCCGGGTCGCTTCGCCCCAGAATTCACTTTCGACATCGGAAATGCAGACGCCGATTTTTGTGTTGCTGCGCCGTTTGACCAGTGCGCTGGCAATACGGCTGGGGCGATATCCCAAAGAGTCGATGGCGCTTTGCACCGCCTGTTGATTATGGGCGGAAACCTTGCCGCGATTATGCACGACACGGTCGACCGTGCCGATGGAAACCCCGGCGAGCCGGGCAACATCCTTAATGGTAGGCTGGGTAGACATAATAAGCCGCCTTGAACATAAAAAAGTGATTTTGTCAAAAAGAATTATACATATATTATAGCTCTTTGTAACCGCTTTGTAAAGAATAAGTCCTGTGCAAAACGCTGTAACGCCTTATAAAACCGCGCGGTATTCCGCAACACCGGGGCAGGGCGCGTCCAGAATCCAGATGCCGCCCTCATCTGCACCGGGACAGCCGCAGGCGGCTGATGTGATAAGTATTTTCTGTAAGTCCGGTCCGCCGAAAGTCAGACTGCTGACCTGGGTTGCAGGCAGGGAAATTTTTGCGGTTTCCTGCCCATCGGTATTAAGGCAGCGCAGGCAGTTGCCGCCCCAACAGGCTGTCCAGACTTGACCGCGTTTATCCACGGTCATACCGTCCGGAACGGCGTTATCGGGCGTTTGCAGTGTAAAAAAAGCCCTTAGGTCGGCAAAAGTTCCCTGCGCAGCGTTATAGTGGTAACGGTAGATTGTACGCTGACCGGAGTCAGTGTGATAGAACACGGTTCCATGTTCGGCAAACCCCATACCGTTGGAAATTTGCAGCCCTTGCAGCAGACGCATGGGCGGCAGATTTTTGTCAAAAAGCCAAAGGGAACCATTGCGGTTATCCGCGGTCTTGGTTCCCGCCAGCATACGACCTGCCGGGTCGCAAATCGCATCGTTGAAGCGCTCTCCTGCCTGCATTGGGATTTCCCACAGCAGGCGGCAGTCGGTTGGGGTGCCACCGTAGGGCAGGGCGAAAACGCCTTGCTCAGTAAACAGAATCAGATTCCCAGCGGTATCAAAAAGGAACGCGCCCAGTTGCCAATCGGTTTGCAGCAACAGCTGTACTTCCCCGCTGGGGGCAGCGGCAAATAGGCGGCCTTTTGTGATGTCGGCAAATACAAATTCCTGCGTTTCCTCGTGCCAAAGCGGACCTTCACCCAGATCGCACGGTGGCAGAGATAATTTTTTCATCATAACATCACCATTCGGTCACACTGCCGTCCTCCATGTGGAAAACGGGATTTTTCCACGCAAGATCAGGCACCTGGCTGCGGCGGACAATCTCTTCGTCCACATCCACGCCCAGACCGGGGGAGGTCAGCAAGGGGACATAGCCATTTTGATAGGCGAATACGGCGGGGTCACGCAGATAGCTGTCGATCTCCTGCCCTTTGTTGTAAGCCATGCCGATGCTTTGTTCCTGCAAACAGGCATTGATGGAGGCAAAATCGACTTGCAGGCAGGCGGCCAGCGCCACGGGTCCCAGCGGGCAGTGCGGGGCTAACGCCACATCGTAGGTTTCGGCCATGGCGGCAATGCGGCGCACTTCACTGATGCCGCCCGCATGGGAGAGATCCGGTTGGATGATATCGGCACAGCCGCGCTCCAACAGTTCCTTAAAGCCCCAGCGGGTAAAGCTGCGCTCTCCGGTGGCCAGCGGGATATTGCTGCGGCGATGCAGGTCGGCAAAGGCGTCCAGATTTTCTACAAGGACCGGCTCTTCTACAAACAGCGGCTTCAGCGGTTCCAGTTCTTTTAGTAAGGTGCGCGCCATGCTATGGTGTGCGCGACCGTGGAAGTCGATGGCGATACCAACATCCGGTCCGGCGGCATCGCGCACTGCCTGCACACGCTCCAGCAGATCGTTGATTGCTTTGCGGTCATCGATCCACCCGGTGGCACAGGTGCCAAACATTTTTACAGTGGTGAAGCCCTGTGCCATCTTTTCTTTTACCGAGCGCGCTGCGATTTCCGGTGTGTCCGAATCAATCCAGCTGTACACGGCCATCTTGTCACGCACCGCGCCGCCCAGCAAGTCGTATACCGGCACGCCCAGCGCCTTACCTTTGATATCCCACAATGCCTGGTCAATACCGGAAAGGGCGCTGGTCAGCACCGGACCGCCGCGGTAGAATCCGCCGCGGTACAGCGTCTGCCAGATATGTTCAATACGACGCGGATCCTGCCCAATCAGATAAGACTCCAGCTCATGCACGCATGCCTGGGTGGCAGCAACGCGCCCCTCTACTACAGGCTCACCCCAGCCAACGAAGCCGTCGTCAGTTTCTACGCGCAGCAGCAGCCAGCGGGGCTGCAAACGGAATGTCTCTAATTTTGTGATTTTCATTTGTGTTCCTCCATTTCATGGATTTGCAACGGCAACAGAGAACCGCCGTTCATATCGTTCTCGGGCACAACAGGCAGCAGCGCACCGCCATCTACGGTAACGCGAGTGCCGGTCAGGTACGCGCAGGCATCTGATGCCAAAAACACCAGAATATTAGCAATTTCCTCGGGTGTGGCAAAGCGCTGCAACGGGATGCGGTCGCGGACCTGCTGGATGGGGTTATCATCGCTCCATACATTGGTATAGCCAGGGGCGAGGGAAACTACGCGGATTTTGTGGGGCGCCAGCTCCATGGCGGCGTTGCGGCAGAATGTATCCACCGCCGCTTTGCTGGGCGCATAAATGTTGGCATTGGGGAAGCAACCATCAATATGGTTGGAAGTAATATTGACGATAACACCACCATTGCCGGTTGCTGTCATGCGCTGCGCGGCAAACTGTGTGCCGAAAAACGCGGCTTTCCAGTCTATGCGGGTCACGCGATCCCACTGTGCCTCAGTAACTTCAAGCAGGGGGTGGAACTCGCTGACACCAGCGTTGTTGACCATCAAATCCAGATGGTCAAAAATTGCATCGAATTGCTTGAACATCGCGGATAAAGACTCGTAGCTGCCCACGTCGGCCTGCAAAAGCAAGGCGCTGGCACCGGCACCCTCTACAAGGCGCCGAGTCTCTTCGGCTCCGCGGAGGTTATTACAATAGTTAATACCTATGTCATAACCGTTCTTGGCCAGGGCAACGGCAATTGCTTGACCAATCCCGTGGCTGGCACCAGTAACAATTGCAGTCTTTCGTTTCATAATCAGCGCTCCTTTGCATAAAATCAGTATCCAATCGACACACCGAAAGTAGTGTGTACGTTAACCTAATTATAACACAGCTTTTTAGAAATGCAACAATTTAAATAAAAATATCGGATTTCAACAAAGCAAATTGGTCGATAAGAGCATTGCTGATTGAAAGCAGAGCGGAAAGCAGACAAAATTATGCCAAAAAACACACCGCAGATGTTCAAATTGGGGAAAATAGACAATTTGAATCACCGTTTTTGACAAATACGCCAAATATTGGCAGACAGTGTTGACAAAATATAGCAATAAGCTTATAATACAGCCAAGGTGTTAACGTAAACACACTGAAGCAACACAACGCATGGATACACAAACGGAGTAAAGGAGGCTGTGCTTGCATGAGCAATTCCGTTGAGTTCAGGCATATCAGCAAATACTTTCCCGGAGTAAAGGCCCTGGACGATATCAGCTTTCAGGCAACCAGCGGGCAGGTCTACGCATTCCTTGGTGAAAACGGCGCCGGTAAGTCCACCCTGTTGAAGATCCTGAACGGCGACTATCAACCGGATTTTGGTGAGTATTTGATCAATGACAAGCCGATTCACTTTTCTACCCCGAAAGACGCAATTGCCCACGGCGTGAGTGTCATCTATCAGGAACGTCAGATCCTGCTGGATATGACGGTGGCAGAAAACATCTTTCTGGGGGACTGGCCCCGCAAGAAAAACGGCATGGTCGATTTCGACCAGATGAACGAGCGCACGGCGGCCATTGCCAAGCGGTTCGGGCTGAACATCAGCCCCGATACCAAGGTCGGCTCGCTGAGCATCGCGCACCAGCAGATGGTCGAGATCATGAAGGCCATCAACCGCGATTCCAACATTATTGCCTTTGACGAGCCCACCGCCAGCCTGAGCGACAATGAGATCGACATTCTGTTCGATATCATCCGCCAGTTGAAAGCCGAGGGTAAGGTCATCTTCTACGTTTCCCACCGTATGAACGAGATTGCGCAGGTCGCGCAGAAGGTCATCATCTTTAAAGATGGCCGCTTGGTCTCCATCGTTGACCAGGCCACCACGCCGGAAGATGAGCTGATCCGCTTGATGGTCGGTCGTTCACTGGGTGATATCTTCAACGGCCTGCCGCATAACGAAAAGCCGGGTGAAGATCTACTGGAGGTCAAGGAACTCTGCACACCCTATGTAAATAAGGTATCGTTCACCGCCCACCGCGGTGAAATCCTGGGCTTTGCAGGGCTGGTCGGCGCAGGACGCACCGAGGTTATGCGGGCGCTGTTCGGGCTGGATCCTGTCTATTCCGGTACGATCAAGATGGAAGGCAAAGAAGTTGCCCCCAGATCACCCGCGCAGGCGCTGGAACTTGGCTTTGCCATGGTGCCGGAGGATCGCAAAATGCAGGGCATCCTGCCTAACATTTCGGTGCGCGGCAACATCACGATTTCGATGCTGAAGAAGCTGCGCAGCAAGGTCGGTTTCCTGCAAACGGACAAGGAAGAAGATATTGCCCTGCGTGAAATCAAGGAACTGAACATCCGTACACCGGATTCCGCCAAGCTGATCTCGCAGTTGTCCGGCGGCAATCAGCAAAAGGTCATCCTCGCCCGCTGGCTGGAAACCCACCCCAAAGTCCTGATCTTGGATGAGCCTACCAAGGGCATTGACGTTGTAGCCAAAGCGGAGTTTTACCGCATCATCACTGAATGTGCGCAGCAGGGTATGGCGGTCATCGTCATTTCCTCGGAGTTGCCGGAAATCATTGGTCTGTCCGACCGCATCCTGGTCATGCGGGACGGTCGTATCAGCGGCGAGTTGCTGCGCAAGGATTTCAGCGAAGAAAAGATCCTGACTTATGCTATGGCAAGTGAGCCGGAGCAGAAAACCAAACAGGAGGCACTGGCATGAAAAATCTGATGAACAAACTGAAAAAGAGCGATCTGGCTGATAAGATCACTTTGATCGTTGCCATGATCCTGCTCGTGATCTTGTTCGGTTCATTGAACCCGAACTATATGAGTGGCAGCAACCTGACCAACGTCCTGATTGCCTGCTCGCTGACCGGCTTTGTGGCCATCGGCGAAACAAACCTGATCATCGCCGGACAGAACGACCTGTCTGCCGGTTCCGTGGCGGCCTGCGCCGGTGTTCTGGCAGCTATCCTGGTCCGCATGGGCGTACCCGTCGTGCTGGCCATTCTGATTTCCGTTCTGGTTGGCTGTATGGTCGGTGCTATCAATGCCGCCCTCGTCACCATGCTGAACCTGCAGCCCTTTATTGCGACTCTGGCTACCATGAGCGTGGCGCGCGGCGCTGCTTACATCCTGTGCAACGGCAAGGCGGTCGCTATCAGCAATAAGACTTTTATCCGCTTGGGCAACTACCGCATCTTCGGTTTCCTGCCGCTGCCCGTTTTGCTTCTGCTGATCAGCTTCATCGTCTTTGGCATCATGCTCAGCAAGACCTACTTCGGCCGCAGCATCTATGTGCTGGGTGGCAATACCTACGCCGCACGTCTGGCAGGACTGAATCCCAAAGCCATCATCTTTAAGCTGCATATTATGGAGTCCGGTCTGGCCGCCTTTGCAGGCATCATGCTGGCAGCCCGTATGAACTCTGGTCAGCCCTCCGCCTGCGAGGGTCTGGAATTTGATGCCATCACCGCAGCTGTTCTGGGCGGCACTGCCTTTACAGGCGGCGTCGGCACCATCTTCGGCACATTCCTTGGTATGCTGGTCCTGCAAGGCTTTAAGACCGGTCTGAACATGGTCGGCGTACAGACTTTCTGGCAGGAGGTTGCACAGGGTGCTCTGCTGGTTGTTGCGCTGGCGTTCGACTTTTACCGCAAGCATAACCGCGATAAGCATGCCCTGGCAGAGAGTATGGCAGCCCGCGGCATCACGATCCCCGGCAAAGAGAATAAGTAACCGGGTTTTCCTTAGGAGTAAGGCAGATTCGGAAACTGCCTGCAAGCATACACAAACAAAAAAAGGAGAACAAACCATGAAACACACGATGAAAAACGTACTCGCAGCCGGTCTTTCTCTGGCAATGATGGCAAGCTTGGCAGCCTGTGGTGGCTCTTCCGCCAGCTCGGCGGTACCCGCAGCTGATTCTGCAGCCGCTTCTACCACTGATAGCACCGCAGAATCCACCTCTTCCTCTGGCAGCAAGACGATCGTTGGCATTTATAAAATGGGCACCGCGACCTGGTTCATTCAGGAAGGCGCAGCCTCCCAAAAGGTCGTTGAGGATGCCGGTTACACCTGGAAGTTTCTGGATGCTGACTTGAACGCCGCTACCTACATGGAGCAGCTGAACACGGTCATCGCCGATAAGGTAGATGGTGTTCTTGTCTGTGTACCTGACCAGAACCTGAGCCAGACTACCGTGGATATGCTGAGCGAAGCCGGCATCCCCGTTATCGCCGTTGACGATGCGCTGGAAACTGAGGACGGCACCAAGCTGGCACCGTGGGTCGGCATTGATGGCTACAATATCGGCAAGACAACCGGTGAGTGGGGTGCCAACTACGTCAAGGACAACAACCTTGCCGACGACGACAGTTTTGGTATCCTGCTGATGACCGCCGATACCGTTTCTTCCTGCGTCCCCCGCACCGATGGTGAAGTGGACGCTTTGAAAGAAAACCTGCCCGACTTCCCTGAGAGCCGCATTTTCCGCGCTGACTGCGATACATCTGCTGAGGATGGCAATCAGGCTGCAAACGCTGTGATCACCGGTCATCCCGAAATCAAGAAGTGGCTGGTTCTGGGCGTTTCCGATGAGAGCAGCCAGGGGGCTGCCCGTGCAATTGAGTCCGCTGGTCTGGGTGCTGACTCGATGGTTGTTGGTCTGGGCGCTTACCTCTGCGAGGATGAGTTCAACAACGAGGATTCCTGCTTCCGCGCTGCCGCCTATTTCTCTGCTCTGGACATCGGCAGCACCGCAGCTACCGAAATGGTCAACCACATCGAGAAGGGCACGGAGATTCCCGAAACCTATGCTGTTGGCGCTACCATCGTTGAGTATGGCGATGATCTGGCAAGCATCATGCCGGAGTATGTGAGCTAAGTAAGCCTGCTGCATTCTGGCGGCACAAACACGAATCGTGGGGCCGCGGCAAACAAACCGCGGTCCCTTTTGTTATGAGAAGAGCGTGAAAGAATGGGCAAAATTCGTTTTGAAACCCTCGTCCCGGCGGAGCTTCTGCAAGAAGTAAATGGGCGCAGTTTGGTATACCAGCCGGTTGGCAGTATGGAATGGCACGGTCCCCATATGGGTATGGGGATGGATACCGTCAATGCGTATTCGGTGGCGGTTGAAATGGCAAAACGTACAGGCGGTGTCGTAATGCCTCCGCTGTATATTGGCACTGAAACACCCCGCGATCCAGAAACCCTGCGCAAGCTGGGCTTTACCGGCACGGAGCAGATCACGGGTATGGATTTCCCTCATAATGCCGTAAAAAGCTTTTACTGGCCGCCCATTCTGTTCGAGAGTATCGTCCGCCAGCAAACCCAGATGCTGTTGGGCATGGGTTTCCGGCAAATTGTATGGCTGAACGGCCACGGCGCGGATAAGCAACTGGAAATCTTGCAGCGGATCTGCAAAGAGTATTCGCAGTTAAGCGGCTGCTGTGTTATGACGATGATGTCCCTGGTAGAGGGCTGCGGCGCAAACATTGGCCATGCAGGCCTGGTGGAAACGGCGATTTTTGATTACCTTTGCCCCGAGGCTGTGGAGCTGGACCGCCTGCCGCCCAAACCCGAGAAAATCTATACCGCACAGTACGGCATTGCCGACAGTGAGACCTTTGAAAAAGGTCCGAACGAAGATTACAGCGTCCGCTACGACCCTCGGGATGCCACCCCGGAACTGGGACGGCACATCGTGGAATACACGGTAGACGTTTGCGCACGCCTTGTGGAAGAGGCCTGGCAGAAGCAATGCCAACCGCAAGGTCTTGCCAATGAATCTTGATTTTTCATATTTGCATATAGGAGTGGTTTTTCTATGAAAAATATTACGGAAGGCGTTGCTGTCTGGCGGGAAGATGTCACCATCCCCACCTATCCGGTCGGCAAGCCGGACAAAAACCCCATGTTCCTGGAAAAGCGTGTTTACCAGGGCAGCAGCGGTAAAGTGTATCCGCACAGCGTCATTGATAAGATCGAGGACGAGAAAGAGGATCATGTTTACCACGCCCTCTGCCTGGAAAATAAGTACCTGTACGTGATGGTCCTGCCTGAGCTGGGCGGCCGCATCCAGCGCGCGTATGATAAGACCGATCATTACGATTTCGTCTACTACAACCACGTTATCAAGCCGGCGCTGGTCGGCCTGGCTGGCCCGTGGATCAGTGGCGGCATTGAGTTCAACTGGCCGCAGCACCACCGCCCCAGCACCTACGACCCCGTAGACTGCGACATCCGCCAGAACCCGGATGGCAGCTGCACGGTCATTGTCAGCGAGATCGAGAACATGTTCCGCACCAAGGGCATGGCCAGCTTTACCATCTATCCCGATAAGGCTTATATCCAAATTGATGTCCGGCTGCACAACCGCACGCCTATGCCGCAGACGTTCCTGTGGTGGGCCAACCCGGCAGTGCCTGTCAACGATGATACGCAGTCGGTCTTCCCGCCCGATGTACACGCTGTTATGGACCACGGCAAGCGCGATGTGTCCCGCTTCCCCATAGCTACCGGTGTTTACTACAAGCAGGATTATTCCGCCGGTGTGGATATCTCCCGCTACAAGAACATCCCGGTGCCGACCTCGTACATGGCCTATCACTCGGATTACGACTTTGTCGGCGGCTATGACCACGGCAAAAAGGCCGGGATCCTGCATGTGGCCGACCACCACATCTCCCCGGGCAAAAAGCAATGGACATGGGGCTGCGGCGACTTTGGCAAAGCCTGGGATCGCAACCTGACCGACGACGACGGCCCCTATGTGGAGCTGATGACCGGCTGCTTTACTGACAACCAGCCCGACTTTACCTGGCTGGCCCCCTACGAAGAAAAGACTTTTACCCAGTATTTCATGCCGTACAAAGAGATCGGCATGGTCAAATGCGCCGAGACTGACGCCGCCGTCTGCCTGGAACTGCACGGCACCACCGCCGAAGTGGCCGTTTACGCTACCGGCGACCAGCCCGGTATGCGCGTTGTCCTCGAAAAAGACGGTGAACCGCTGTGGGAGACCACGCAGAACCTCTCCCCTGTCAACGTGCTGAAAGTGAATGTGGAGAATGCGGGCACTGACGCCACACACCTGACATTGAAAGTGTTCACCGGCACCGGCAAGCAGGTTTTAGCCTACACGCCGAAAGCCGAGAAGATCGAAAAAACGCCAGACCCCGCCAAGGCCTGTCCCGAGCCGGAAAAGGCTGCCACCAACGAGGACCTCTTCCTCTATGGCCAGCACATCGAGCAGTACCGCCATGCTACCTATCTGCCGGAGGATTACTATCTCGAGGGCTTGAAGCGCGACCCCACCGACGCCCGCATCAACAATGCCTACGGTCTGCTTTTGCTGCGCCGTGGCTGCCTGAAGGAAGCTGAGCCGTACTTCCGTACGGCGATTGCCAAGTACACCCGCTCGAACCCCAACCCCTATGACAGCGAGCCCTACTACAACCTGGGTCTCTGTCTGCAATATCAGGGCCGGAACGCCGAAGCCTACGATGCCTATTATAAGGCGACCTGGAGCGGTGCCTGGCAGGCTGCGTCCTTCTACGCCATGGCCTGCCTGAAAGCCGCCGATGGTGATCTGCCGCTGGCACTCGCCCATGTCGAGCGCAGTCTGGTGCAGGGTGCCCACAACATGGAAGCCCGCGCCCTCAAGACCGCTTTGCTGCAACGCCTGGGCCGTGCCGATGAGGCCGAAGCCTTCGCCAAGGAAACCCTGCGCATTGACCCCATGGACTATGCAGCCCGCTGGGAACTGGGCGGCGACAGCCGCAAAGCCCTGCTGGATACGCTGACACCGCAGGCCAACTGGGCCATTGAGCTTGCCTTGCAGTACGCTGAGGCCGGCTTATATGATACTGCTGCCCAAGTGCTGGAGGGCGTGATTGCCCGCGGCCAGCAGTACCCGATGGTTCATTACCACCTGGCAACCTTCTACGATGCCATGGAGCGCACCGACGATGCCGCTGTGCAGCGTGCGCTAGCCGCCAAGGCACCCAGCGATTACTGCTTCCCGCACCGCATCGAGGACATGCTGGCCTTGACCGCTGCCGTGGAAAAGAACTCCACTGATGCCAAGGGCTTGTATTATCTGGGCGACCTCTGGTACGACAAGCGCCAGTACGCCCCGGCCATTGCCTGCTGGGAGCGCAGCCGCGATCTGGACGATACCTTCCCCACCGCGCATCGCAACTTGGCGCTGGCCTACTACAATAAATGCAACCGTCCGCAGGATGCCCTAGCCGAGATGGAGCGTGCCTACGCGCTGGATGAGAGCGATGCCCGCGTGCTGATGGAGCTGGATCAGCTGCACAAAAAGCTAGGTGCCGACGCTGATGCCCGCCTGCCGCTGCTGGAGAAGCACCTCGACGTCGTGAAAAAACGCGACGACCTGTATCTGGAATACATCAGCCTTTACAACGCCAAAGGCCGTTATCAGGAAGCGCTGGATATGCTGATGGCACGCCACTTCCACCCGTGGGAGGGCGGCGAGGGCAAAGTCCCCGCCCAATACCGCATGTCTCTGACCGAGCTTGCCAAGCAGGGCCTGAAGGACGGAAACGCCGAGAAGGCTGTGGAGCTTTTGCAGCGTGCCACCGTCTACCCGCATAACCTTGGTGAAGGCAAGCTGGCCGGTGCCCAGGAGAACGACATTTACTATTACATGGGCTTGGCTGAACGCAGCATGGGTCACGAGAACGCTGCCTGTGCTGCCTTTGAAAAAGCAGGTGTGGGCCTGAGTGAGCCTGCTGGCATGATGTACTACAACGACCAGCCACCGGAAATGATCTTCTATCAGGGCTTGGCACACCGCGCACTAGGCGATGAAAATGGTGCCCGCAGCCGCTTCAACAAGCTAATCGCCTACGCAGAAAAGCACCTGGACGATGAAGTCAAGATCGACTACTTTGCCGTATCGCTGCCAGATCTGCAAATTTTCGAGGAGGACCTCAACATCCGTAACCGCGTGCATTGCCTGTTTATGCGCGGTTTGGGTATGCTGGGCATGGGCGAGGAGACCAAGGCTGAAGATTGCTTCGCCGAAGCACAGAAGCTGGATGTTAACCACGCCGGTGTGCGCATTCACCGTGGTATGAAGCTGAACTGACCCGGAAAGGACAGGCTTGCTATGCTGGAACCAACAATGTTTATGGGGACATCTGCCTGGAAACTGCAAAACGACGTTTTGATGGCGATCATTTTGCCAGAACATGGCGGCAAAGTGGCCTCGCTGGTCTATCGGTCGCAAAACTGGGAACTGCTGTTTCAAAACCCGAATGGCACGTTCCGCAAAGCCCACAGGGGTGATGACTTTTCTGACTACGAAGCCTGCGGGTTTGATGATGCTTTCCCAACGGTAGATGCCTGCGAAGTGCAGATGGGTGGTCGTACTGTGCAGTACCCGGATCATGGTGAACTGTGGAGCGCTGCTTTTACCGCCGAAGCCATCGGCGAAATGCTCTGCCTGCGCTGGCAAAGCCCCGAACTTGGCTATACCTACGAAAAGCAGATTCATCTTGCGGGAAACCGCCTGGTCTGCAGCTACCGCATCCATAACCCCGGCAATGAGCCGCTGCCCGCTTTATGGGTATGCCATTGTCTGGTGCATTGTGAGCCGGGCATGCGCATCGTGATGCCGCCGGAGGTGACGCAGGTGGAAAACACATTTACCAGTGACTGGCTGGGCGAAGCCACTACAAAACTCTCCTATCCTATGGCTGCTGGTCCACGCGGAAACATCGACCTGCAAGTTATGCCGCCGGACGGTGCGCTGAAATACTACGCGGCATCCGCTGTAAAAGAGGGCTGCTGCCGGTATGAGTACCCCGCCAGCCAGATGGCGGCACAGCTGGAATATGACAGCACTATGCTGCCGTATCTGGGGTTTTGGGCTACCGGCGGTGGGTACCGCGGTGATGTAAACTGTGCGCTGGAACCGACCAACGGCTACTATGATGGTATCCCCAATGCCCGGCAGCACAACGCCTGCCCAGTGCTGACCCCAGATGAAACGTGGAACTTTACCCTTAGCATACAACTGTATCCCCTAGTATAACACAACAGCCGCTGCCTTTGCATGAAGGCAGCGGCTATCTTAGAACAAGGAGAAGCTTTATGAAAACGCTGTTGACCATGGGCGAAACGATGGCTTGCATGGTGCCGGATGCCGACGGACCGTTGCGGTATGTAGACCACTACCGCATGACGATGGCTGGAGCTGAAAGCAATCTGGCCATTGATGCCGCCAAGCTCGAGATTCCGACGCGATGGTTCAGTCGCTTAGGGCAGGATGAATTCGGTGTGATGATTCGCAACCGTATCCGCGGCGAAGGGGTTGATTGTGAAGCAGTCATTTTTGATGAGACACGTCCCACCGGTTTAATGTGCAAACAGACCGGCAGCGGTGAGAGCCGCGTGTTCTATTATCGTACTGGCAGTGCAGCTGCGGCTATGAGTGAAACGGACATTGCCCCAGAGCTGTGGCATGATGTGGGTGTGCTGCATTTGACAGGCATTACACCAGTGTTGAGCGAAAGCTGTCGCCGCGCAGTGGAAAAAGCTTTTGACGAAGCAGAACGGCGCAAAATCCCCATCAGTTTTGACCCGAACATCCGCCGCAAACTGTGGGGGCAGCAAGATTACAAGCCCCTGCTAAGGGCGTTGTCTCTGCGCAGCACGCTGCTGCTGATGGGCGCTGAGGAAGCTGAAGCTCTTTTTGGCACGCGTGAACCTGCACGCATTACGGATGCAGTGTTTTCCAATGGGGCAGTGCAGGCCATTGCATTAAAAGACGGTGCACGAGGTAGTATCATTCTGCTGCGCGGGGTTGCTCCTATTCCAATTGCCCCGTGGTCTTGCCATTGTGTGGAACCCATCGGGGCAGGGGATGCGTTCAACGCAGGCTTTTTGGCGGGCTGGATACAGGGGCGCGACTGGGCGATATGCGGCCGCATGGGTGCCATTGCAGGAGCAATGGCGACCGAGACGCCTGGTGACATAGAGGGGGCTCCGACCCGTCAACAGATGGAAAAGGCACTGCAAGGTGCTGCAGAAATTTACCGCTGAAAGGAGAGAATTACTGTGTTGGATTTGGAACAAACAATGCAGGAACACCCCGTTTTGGGCATTCTGCGCAATATCCCGCTGGATAAAACGATTGACTATGCTGATGTTGCCATTCGGGGAGGAGTATCTTTTTTTGAGGTAGCCCTCAATAGCCCCTGCGCCCTGCAGCAGATTGAAATGCTGCGCGATAAGTTTGGTGAGCAGTGCCTTGTGGGGGCTGGCACGGCTATTACGCCGGAGCTTTGCCAGCAAGCGATTGCGGCGGGTGCCCAATTTTTACTTACGCCTGGCACTCCGCTTGATGTGCTGCGCTATTGCCGTGACCATGAGATTGCCCTGCTGCCGGGAGTATTGACCCCCACGGATGTGGCTGTCAGCATGGAATACGGCTATCACGCCATGAAACTATTCCCGGCGGGTAGCATGCCCCTGCGCTATCTCAAAGATTTGCAAGGACCCTTTGATAAGACGCAGTTCATGGCCATCGGCGGTGTCAACGCCGAAAACGCAGCCGATTTCCTACGCGCGGGCTACCGGAGCATAGGTCTAGCCAGTGCCCTGGTGCCCAAAGCTGCTGTTGCGGCTGGAGACTGGCAGACGTGTGAAAATCAGGTACGAAAAATTGTAGAGCAGGTGAACGCTGTAATATATTCTTTGTAATGAAAAATTATTTTTACAACCATCGGCGCTTAGGCCGTAGCAAGGGCATCTGCTGGCTGTACAATAATGTGGGGTATGAGGGAGTCACGACCACCGTTTGACCACTACTGTGCAGTGATACCGAAAAGTACCGGAAAAACCTGTTGTGAGAATGCCTACAAGCAACTACGACATTGGGTGCAGACCTACAAAAAAATATAGCGCGTTATCTTTTTTTTCGCTTTTCTCGTTCGGTTTCATAACGCTGAATTTCATGCCGTTTTTCACACGTTTTTAACTCACTTTTTATCGACTTCCAGGCTATAATCAATTATATCCAAAGCCACTATTTTTATGGAAAGATTAATGTCTGAATAGAGAAGGTTTATATCGCTAACAGCAAATCCAACAATATTGGCATCAAAAATTTTATACTAGTATAATGTGATTTCATTGACCTTTACGCACTTCATGCACTATAATGGATTTAACCTGATTTTAAACAACATATTCGGAGATAGATGTCATGGCCAGATAGAATTCGCATCGCCAACCCCAGTGCTTTCCGCATCAATGTGCAGGAGGCCCTTGTCGGCGGTGCATCCGATCCCCGAAACGAATCGCTTATTAAGATGTTCAACCTGATCAATGTCGGTGAGCGCGCGGGCAGCGGTTTACCGAGCATCCGTACAGTCTGGCAGAAACAGAGTTGGCAGGAACCGGAAATCGTGGAGAGCTTTAATCCAGACCGCACAACGCTGGTGCTACCACTTGCCGCCAATAAAGTGGCGGTAAAAAGTGGCGGAAAACCTGGTTCTATCTCAGAGAAGCGAAGGAACGACATTCTTCAATATTTGACCGACACGCCGGAAGCTAGTAGCGCCCAAATTGCCGAGGCCATCGGCCTGCAAGTCTCCCGCACAAAGATGTATTTGTCAGAACTGGCTGCCAGCGGAGCGATTGTTGCAGAGGGCAGCAGCAGGGCAAGAAAATATCGATTGAAGTCGTAATTCTTACTATCCTAAGATATCTCATCTCCAGATTGCGTGATTTTTTGACCACCATTTGACCACTACTGTGCAACGACACCTAAAAATGTCGGAAAAGCCTGTTGTGACAACCAACAATGGGCTTTTTCTTTTTTGGCTCAATTGTGCAGAACAAACAAAATTAACGGTTCATCGTCGGTCTACTCCGCCCTGTCGTAGTTCTCCGACCCGGAAGGCCAGAGGTTCGAATCCTCCCGGTCGCACCAAGAGCAGCACCTTATGGGGTGCTGCTCTTTTTGTTTTGCATGGATTTTATGGAGCAGCAAAAGAGCGGATTCGAACAGCCCATGCCCCGCGCTTTGCGTCCCGCGAGGCGAAAACGCCCCGGTGGGGCGTTTCTAGGGCGCGGCTTGGCGAATCCCTTCGGGCGCACCAGAAAACATTATTGCGATGTATTTTTTGCAATGAGGTCTTTCTTTTTTGATTTTTTAGAATAATTTTAGCAACATATCATCAGTGGCGTCTGTGTACTGCCCCTGTTTTTGCAAATTTTATTGCAGTAAAGCGGTGATAGTAGGACTTATATTTAACACAC
>ERZ1034915.909-NODE-909-length-18112-cov-8.803566_pt1 | contig 18112 bp, 18 predicted proteins | sample MGYA00520592_ERZ1034915 | MGnify/ENA primary metagenome ERZ1034915 (study PRJEB33766, sample SAMN09781787) | gut metagenome | biome: gut microbiome | host: Homo sapiens | place: Madagascar | study: EMG produced TPA metagenomics assembly of the PRJNA485056 data set... | reverse complement strand
TCGAAACAATTCTCCTGCGGGTAAGAGCGAACTAACGCTTTCTATTTCGGTCACAATGGGCGGTTTCGCCGGGGCGTTGCAGGCGTGCCGGTTAACACACAGCAGCTTTTAAAACGATAAGAAGTGAGCAGGAGATCAGCATGTTTAAGTCTTTTTTCCCAAAGCCTGGGAAATTTTTTCTTTCGGCATTGATATGGGCACTGTTTGCCGTGCTTTTCTGGCAGGCTGGCGGTGGCGCCTGGATCGCCAGTCTTACGGGAGCCTCAGATAAACTGCCGATTAGCGCCGCCCGTTTCTGGTCGCTGAATTTTGCTATTTTCTATGCTTATTACATTGTTTGTGTCGGCCTGTTTGCTCTGTTCTGGTTTATCTATAGCCCGCATCGCTGGCAATACTGGTCGATTCTTGGAACAGCGCTGATTATTTTTGTCACCTGGTTTTTGGTGGAAGTCGGCGTTGCCATTAACGCATGGTATGCGCCGTTCTATGACTTAATTCAGCAGGCACTTAGCGCACCGCATAAAGTTAAGATTGAACAGTTTTACCATGAGATAGGCGTATTTCTCGGCATTGCGTTTATCGCGGTAGTGGTGAGTGTGCTGAACAACTTCTTCGTAAGCCACTATGTTTTTCGCTGGCGTACTGCGATGAACGAATATTACATGGCGAACTGGCAGCAGCTGCGTCATATTGAAGGGGCCGCGCAACGTGTGCAGGAAGATACCATGCGTTTCGCCTCCACGGTGGAAAGCATGGGCGTGAGTTTACTCAATGCTGTAATGACGCTGATCGCCTTTTTGCCGGTTCTGGTGGCACTCTCCGTGCATGTTCCTGAGCTACCGATTGTCGGGCATATTCCGTATGGTCTGGTGATTGCCGCCATTGTATGGTCTATTGTCGGCACTGGCATTTTGGCAATTGTCGGTATCAAACTTCCTGGGCTGGAGTTTAACAATCAGCGTGTCGAAGCGGCCTACCGTAAAGAACTGGTATTTGGTGAGGATGATCCTTCTCGCGCCACACCACCGACAGTGCGTGAGCTGTTTAGCGCGGTGCGGAAAAACTATTTTCGCCTCTATTTTCACTATATGTACTTCAATATTGCACGAATTTTGTATCTGCAACTCGATAATGTTTTCGGCGTGTTCTTGCTGTTTCCGTCGATTGTTTCTGCCACCATTACGCTGGGCTTACTGACGCAAATTACGAATATTTTCGACCGGGTGCGTGGGGCTTTCCAGTATCTGATCACCTCGTGGACGACACTGGTGGAATTGATGTCTATCTATAAGCGTCTGCGCAGTTTTGAGCGAGAGCTGGATGGTCAGGAGATTCAGGAGGTCACGCACACCCTGAGCTAAAAGGAAATGTAATGTTGAGGGCAATACGTTTTTCTTCTTATTCACTGCTTGCTGTACTGGTGTTGGCCGGGTGTAGTAGTAACACCCCGCAGCCAGCTAAAAAAGGCGAAAAAAAGGTTGATGTGGCATCAGTTGTGCGGCAAAAAATGCCCGCGACAGTAAAAGACCGGGATGGCTGGGCGCAGGATCTGGCAACAACGTTTGCAAGCCAGAATATTGCGCCAACGCTGGAAAATGTTTGCTCAGTGCTGGCTGTTGCTCAGCAGGAATCGACCTACCAGGTTGATCCTGTTGTGCCGGGTCTGAGTAAAATTGCCTGGCAGGAGATCGACCGCCGTGCGGAGCGGTTGCATATCCCGCTGTTTCTGGTTCATACCGCGCTGAAAATTAAATCACCCAACGGTAAAAGCTATAGCGAGCGTCTTGATACGGTAAAAACAGAAAAGCAACTGAGCGCCATTTTTGATGATTTTATTGATATGGTGCCAATGGGCCAGACACTGTTTGGCTCGCTAAATCCGGTGCATACGGGCGGCCCGATGCAGGTCAGTATTGCTTTTGCTGAACAGCATACCAAAGGCTATCCGTGGAGGATGTCTGGCACTGTGCGCCAGGAAGTGTTTACCCGACGCGGTGGACTTTGGTTTGGTACTTATCATTTATTGAACTATCCCGCCAGCTATAGCGATCCTCTCTATCGTTTCGCAGACTTTAATGCGGGCTGGTATGCCAGCCGAAATGCGGCTTTCCAGAATGCGGTGAGTAAAGCCAGTGGGGTAAAACTGGCTCTGGATGGCGATTTAATTCTTTATGGCAGTAAAGATCCCGGTAAGACTGAACTCGCTACCCGGAAACTGGCTTCAAGGTTAGGAATGAGCGATCGGGAAATTCGTCGTCAACTGGAGAAGGGCGACAGTTTTGCTTTTGAAAAAACCGAGTTGTACGAAAAAGTGTATCAACTGGCAGAAGCAAAAACGGGCAAACCATTGCCGAAAGCGTTATTACCAGGCATTAAACTCGAAAGCCCGAAAATCACCCGCAACTTGACGACTGCATGGTTTGCCAGACGTGTGGATGAAAGATGGGCAAAATGTATGCAGTGATTACTTAGCGTTGGCGGTGGCGCCAACGCAATATTGCCGCAATTACGCTTAAAATCAGGCAACCAGCCAAAAATGGCACCAGCCCAAAGATGGTTCCGACGCCCAGACCTATCTCCACACGCGGGCGTCCGGAATCCTGCACTTGCATCAGTTGTTCATATACGCCTGGGGCATGAACCAGAAGCGTAATGATTTGTGCCCCTGCCCAAAAGCAAAACAGCACAAATATCGCATAGGCAAGGTTGCCTTGTAGGGTGGAGGGCTCCCGATACTTTCCGCTAAACAGCGATTTTGAGTGCGAGAAATCAGCCATAAAGACCTCCAGGTAACACTTACTTCTCTTGCGGCGATATGCCAGCGGCTTATGGGAAGTCTGACATCTCATAAGCGTTGTCAATATCAGAAAGATGGTAATTTGCATAAAGGCGTGTTGTGAATGAACAGATTTATGCTTAACGTCACACAAGTGTTACTTTAAGATAAATTTATTAACAATTAAGATATACCCCAACCGCGATACATTTCTCGTTCGTATTAAACCAAGTCCTTGTTCCGGAGATGCCATGAACCTGCCTGTAAAAATCCGCCGTGACTGGCATTATTACGCCTTCGCCATTGGGCTTATTTTCATTCTGAATGGGGTTGTGGGCCTGCTGGGATTTGAAGCGCAGGGCTGGCAAACTTATGCCGTTGGGTTAGTAACCTGGGTTATCAGTTTCTGGGTGGCAGGAATGATTATCCGCCGCCGTGTGGATGAAGAGGAAAAAGCCCGGTAACATGTGTTACCGAGCGAAAAAAATTACATTGTCGTTTTCAGCGCGTTATTTGCTGCGTGGCGCTCCAGCGCTAACTCAATCAGGCGAGTAATCAGGTCGGTATAACTCAAACCACTTGCCTGCCACAGTTTCGGATACATGCTGATGTTGGTAAAGCCAGGCAACGTATTGATCTCATTAATCACCACGTCGTTTTCCAGCGTTAAAAAGACATCAACGCGTGCCATACCTGCACAACCAAGAGTCTGATAGGCTTTTACTGCAATTTCACGGATCTTATCGTTAATTTCAGCGGGGATAGCCGCCGGAACAACAACTTTCGCGCCATCATCGTCAATGTATTTGGTGTCGTAGGCATAGAAATCGCTGTTAAGAACAATTTCGCCACAGGTACTGGCTTGTGGATGATCATTACCTAACACGGCACATTCGATTTCACGTCCTTTAATACCTTTCTCAACAACCACTTTATGATCGTATTCAAAGGCCAAATCGACGGCTTTTTTATATTCGGCTTCGTTGGTAACTTTACTGACACCGACAGAAGACCCCTGGTTAGCCGGTTTAACAAATAACGGAAGCCCCAGTTGTGCTTCAATTTCAGCAAAGGTGATGGTACTGCGGTTAGCACGAGTTAGCGTGACGAACGGCGCGATGTTAAGTCCGGCATCGCGTAGTAAACGTTTAGTGACATCTTTATCCATGCAGGCAGCGGAACCGAGCACATCAGAACCGACAAATGGCAGATTTGCCACACGCAACATACCCTGCAATGAACCGTCTTCACCAAGCGTGCCATGAACGATAGGGAAGATCACGTCGACCGTCGGCAGCGGCTGCGCAGTTTGCGCATCGATCAATTGCTGCTCATGTTTGCCCGGAACCTGTGCCAGGCTGGTGGCTGAAGGACGCAGCGCAATCCTTGCCGGATCGTCTGCGTTCAATAAATAGTTTGCCGCATCACTGACGTGCCATTGCCCTTGCTTATCAATACCTAACAGCACGACGTCAAAGCGGTTTTTGTCGATGGTATCGACAATATTTTTTGCCGATTGCAATGACACTTCGTGTTCCGCTGATTTTCCGCCAAATACGATTCCAACTCGCAATTTTTCCATTTTCTCAACCCATTCCAAGGAACGCAAAGCGTATACATTACCACGTTGAAAAGCGGGATTCCCCAGCCGTAAGCCGTTTTTGCGGAGGATTTTTGTATTGCACTATCTCAGAAGATTACCCTGTATCCCGTAGATAAAGTGGTTAAGTGGTCATGAAATTTGATGAACGGGAAGATAAAACACTATGAAAAATGGCCTGAAGGAAGATTCATGAAATAAAGTGTTATTTAACTATTAGTTTTAGCTATATTTCATAACTATTAATTATGGTAGTCCGCAACTATTAATTAATGCAATTTTTTAATTCGTGGAATTATAATGCGCGAGAAACGTTTCGCGCTAATTTGTGTTAAGAATATTTGCCAAAAGTATTCGTTATGTCATAAAAATACTACTTTCAGACTCTAGGAAGTTTTGAGTCTAAATGTTAACGTCACCATACTTTGGATAAGGAAATGCAGTTATGAAAAATCTTATTTCTGAGTTGTTGATTAAACTTGCACAAAAAGAAGAAGAGTCAAAGGAGTTGGTTGCCCAGGTAGAAGCCCTGGAGATTATCGTCACGGCTATGTTGCGTAATATGGGGCAACCTGAACAAAAACGCGTAATCGACCAGATAGAAGGGGCTTTGGCCGGGGTAAAGCCTGATGCCAGCGTTCCTGACGGCGATACGGAAATGCTGCGCGCATATGTAAAGAAGCTCTTAAGGCATCCCCGGCAATAAGACACAGAACCGACACGACACTGTCATAAAGTTGTCATCCTCGCTACCTATAGTCGCTTTGTTTTTATTTTACTGTATTTATACATGGAGATAATAAAGTGAAACAAAGCGCTATTGCATTGGCCCTGTTATCTTGTCTGATTACCCCGGTAAGCCAGGCTCAAACTTCTCAAAATATCAATATCCTGGAAAATCGTGCCGCTCAGGGTGATATTACAATGCCAGGTGGCGCTCGCCGTTTAAGTGGCGATCAAACTGAGGCATTACGTGCATCTCTTAATGATAAGCCAGCTAAAAATATTATTTTATTAATTGGCGATGGCATGGGAGATTCTGAAATTACCGCTGCACGAAATTATGCAGAAGGTGCGGGTGGGTATTTTAAAGGGATCGATGCGTTGCCATTAACCGGGCAGTACACTCACTATGCGCTGGACAAAAAAACCGGCAAACCTGATTACGTGACAGATTCTGCTGCATCCGCAACCGCATGGACCACAGGCGTCAAAACATACAATGGTGCGCTGGGTGTCGATATTCATGAAAATCCTCATACCACTATTCTTGAGATGGCAAAAGCAGCCGGTCTGGCAACAGGCAACGTGTCTACGGCTGAGTTGCAGGATGCGACACCTGCTGCGTTGGTTTCGCATGTCACCTCACGCAAATGCTACGGCCCGTCAGTCACCAGTGAAAAATGCCCGGGCAATGCACTGGAAAAGGGGGGGAAAGGTTCAATCACTGAACAACTGTTGAATGCCCGTGCGGATGTGACGTTGGGTGGCGGTGCAAAAACGTTTGCTGAAACGGCAACCGCTGGAGAGTGGCAGGGCAAAACATTGCGTGAGCAAGCTCTGGCTCGCGGTTATCAGATTGTCAGCGACGCCGCTTCGCTGGCAGCAGTGTCGCAAGCAGGGCAGGACAAACCTCTGCTCGGGTTATTTGCTGAAGGAAATATGCCTGTACGTTGGGAAGGACCGAAGGCCAGTTATCACGGTAATCTCGATAAGCCCGCAGTAACCTGCACGCCAAATCCTCAGCGTAACGAAACTGTACCGACGCTGGCACAGATGACAGATAAAGCTATTCAATTACTGAGCAAAAATGAGAAAGGTTTCTTCCTGCAAGTAGAAGGGGCATCTATCGATAAGCAAGATCACGCGGCTAACCCATGTGGACAAATTGGTGAGACGGTTGATCTCGACGAAGCTGTTCAACGTGCCCTGGAATTTGCCAAAAAAGATGGCAATACACTGGTGATCGTAACTGCAGATCATGCGCATTCCAGCCAGATTGTGGCACCAGATACTAAAGCGCCTGGCTTAACTCAAGCGCTAAATACCAAAGATGGTGCGGTGATGGCGATAAGCTACGGTAACTCTGAAGAAGATTCTCAGGAGCATACCGGTAGCCAACTGCGCATCGCAGCTTACGGGCCGAATGCCGCTAACGTGGTCGGACTGACCGATCAAACGGATCTTTTCTACACCATGAAAGCCGCTCTGGGCTTGCAATAATCCATGCCGACGGCCATTAATTGCGCCGTCGGGTGGTTTTTTCACCATCAGCAGCCAGACTTATAAACACTATCCTTCGGGCGTATTTTCCGGCCCGAAGGAAACTGGTGAAGTTGCAACCTCACAAAAGGATGGTGCGATGAAAATGACATTACTGGTTACCCTGCTATTTGGGCTGGTTTTTTTAACCACTGTCGGTGCTGCCGAGAGAACATTAACGCCGCAACAACAGCGTATGACCACCTGTAATCAGCAAGCTACTGCACAGGCGTTAAAAGGTGATGCCCGAAAAACGTATATGAGCGATTGCCTGAAAAACAGCAAATCTCCCCCGAATGAAAAAAGCCTGACACCACAACAACAAAAGATGCGTGAATGTAATACCCAGGCGACGGAACAATCACTGAAAGGTGACGACCGTAATAAATTTATGAGTGCGTGTCTGAAGAAAGCTGCATAGATCCCCCTTAGTGCTTACGGGTGAGACACGCAAACGCCTCACCCGAAATATCATACTTTCTCCCTCACCCCCCCTCCTATAATTTGGGAAATTTGTTTCTAAATATTCCCAAAAAAATAATGAATGATGAAAACTTCCTTAAAAAAGCGGTCGCACCGGGTGAAGAACCACCTTCTTCACCTCAAAACGAACATCAACGTTCCGGGTTACGCTTTGCCCGTCGTGTGAGGCTACCAAGAGTTGTCGGTTTTGGCGGTATGTTCTTCCCCATCGCCTCGGCGCTGGTGGAGCAACCGATCGCTGGATGGTGGTGGTTGATCCTTGTTGGCTGGTCATTCGTTTGGCCACATCTGGCCTGGCAAATGTCCAGTCGTGCAATGGACCCCTTAAACCGTGAAATTTACAACCTAAAAACGGATGCGATTACTGCCGGGATGTGGGTTGGCATAATGGGTGTTAACGCACTACCTTCAACGACGATGCTGATGATTATGTGCCTTAACCTGATGGGCGCCGGAGGCATTAGGTTGTTCGTCGCCGGGCTGGTATTGATGGTAGTCGCATGTCTGGTGACGCTACAGTTGACCGGCATCCGCGTCGCGTTTACCAGTTCGCCCCTTGAGTGGTGGCTTTCACTCCCTGTCATTGTGTTTTATCCCTTAATTTTCGCCTGGGTCAGCTATCAGACAGCAACTAAATTGGCAGAGCATAAACGCCGTTTGCAGGTAATGAGCGCCAGAGATGGTATGACTGGGGTATATAATCGGAGACATTGGGAAACTTTACTGTGTATTGAATTTGATCATTGCCGACGTTATCAACGCGATGCCACGCTGCTGATTATCGATATTGATCATTTCAAGAGCATTAACGATACCTGGGGGCATGATGTAGGTGATGAAGCGATCCTCGCACTGACCCGCCAATTGCAAATGACGTTACGCAGTAGTGATGTAATAGGGCGCTTTGGTGGTGATGAATTTGCGGTGATCATGTGTGGAACGCCCGCAGAAAATGCGATTGCCGCGATGTCCAGGGTACATGAACGTCTCTCGCATTTGCGTTTGTCTTGTGCCCCGCAAGTTATTTTACGTATCAGCGTAGGGGTAGCGCCATTAACGCCGCAAATCAGTCACTATCGTGAATGGTTAAAATCTGCAGATATGGCGCTCTACAAAGCAAAGAGCGCCGGACGTAATCGCACCGAAGTGGCGGCCTGACGTCCGGCACCAGACTCAGGATTTACTGAGTTGTTCTGATTTTTCCATACACTTCGCCATAGCTTCGATCACGGCAGCACGGAAGCCTCGATCTTCCAGAACGCGCACCGCTTCAATAGTAGTTCCTCCTGGCGAACACACCATATCTTTCAGTGCACCTGGATGTTCTCCGGTTTCGAGTACCATTTTCGCTGATCCCATAACGGCCTGTGCGGCAAATTTATACGCTTGTGCGCGTGGCATTCCGCCCAGCACCGCCGCATCAGCCATCGCTTCAATAAACATAAATACATACGCCGGAGAAGAACCACTGACTCCAACAACCGGGTGAATCATCGATTCTGCAATCACTTCTGCTTCACCAAAGCAGCGGAAAATATTCAGTACATCAGCGGTATCTTCTGGTGTCACCAGGGCGTTTGGCGTTACTGAGGTCATACCCGCATTCACCAGTGCTGGAGTGTTTGGCATGGCGCGAATTATTTTACGATCATGTCCCAGAGCGCGAGCCAGTTGATCCAGAGTAACGCCGGCAGCAATTGAGACCACCAGCGAGTCTTTATTCAGACTGGACGTGATTTCACTCAACACTTTCACCATAATGCCGGGTTTGACGGCAGCAAAAACGATATCAGCAATCTGCGCCACCTCTTGCGCCGACTGCGCTGCATTAATCCCAAAGCGATCGTGGAGTTCGGCAACTTTTTCAGGAGAGGGGGTGTAGACCCAGATTTGCCCCGGCAGAACCTGACCGCTGGCAATCAGACCACCCAGAATGGCTTTCCCCATATTACCGCAGCCGATAAACCCGATTTTTTTATCCATCTCACTACCCCCTTTGATCGTCATTGTTTTATTAATGGAGACTAGCTTAACGCGTAACAACCGTCTCCTGAAGGGAAACAACACTATGCTGATTAGCAAAAGCACGACACAATAGAGGATTACACCAGAAGGGGAGTAGAGATGACAATTTGGGTTGATGCGGATGCGTGTCCCAATGTAATTAAAGAGATTCTGTATCGTGCTGCCGAACGGATGCAATTACCGCTTATCCTGGTGGCAAACCAGAGCCTGCGAGTGCCACCTTCACGGTTTATTCGCACTTTACGTGTGGCTGCCGGGTTTGATGTGGCAGATAACGAAATTGTCCGCCAGTGCGAGCCAGGTGATTTAGTGATTACCGCAGATATCCCGTTGGCTTCTGAAGTGCTGGCTAAAGGTGCTGCGGCGCTTAATCCGCGTGGGGAACGTTATAGTGAGGCAACCATTCGTGAGCGTCTGACGATGCGTGACTTTATGGATACGTTGCGTGCCAGCGGCATTCAGACCGGAGGGCCAGATGCGCTTTCCCCACGCGATCGCCAGCATTTTGCCGCTGAACTGGATAAGTGGTGGCTGGAAGCAAAACGTAAAAAAGAATCTATGTAATTTATTTTTTACACTTTCTTCTGCAGGAATTGTTGATATAGTAAGGCGATTATCAAAGATACACATTGACTGTGAATTTTTCTTTACACTTAAATGTGTACTAGTTTGATGGTATAATACATACTTTCCATATTTTACGCTTTCGCGTTTTCGTTGCACTCTGGGGAACTCAACCATGATACAACCTCTTTTCCTTGTTGGTCCTCGGGGCTGCGGTAAAACAACCGTCGGCAAAGCACTGGCCGATGCTCTGGAGCGTCGGTTTGTCGATACCGATCAATGGCTACAGGCCAATGTCCAGATGACAGTGGCTGATATCGTTGAACGTGAAGGCTGGGCGGGATTTCGCGCCCGGGAAGCAGCAGCTCTTGAAGCGGTTACCGCGCCAGCAACCGTTGTCGCTACTGGCGGAGGGATTATTCTCGCGGAACAAAATCGCCACTTCATGCGCAATAACGGAATTGTGATTTACCTGAGCGCCCCGGTAGACGTCCTGGTTAATCGGCTGGAAGCCGAGCCAGAAGTGGGGCTGCGACCGACATTAACAGGTAAATCACTCAGCGAAGAAGTTGCCGAAGTGCTTGAGCAGCGCGATATTCTGTACCGTGAAACGGCAAATATTATCGTTGATGCCACGCATGAACCGGGCCAGGTGATCTCTGAAATTCGTGCGCTTCTGGATCAAATGGCGTTACGTAATCTGGGTGGGGCCTATACTTAATGTTCATCCCGTTAATAAGGAAGAACTATGCCAACAAGACCCCCTTATCCTCGTGAAGCTCGAATTGTGACAGTAGAAAAAGGAAATCCAGGTCAGACCGTGACCTGGTATCAGTTAAGGGCAGATCATCCTACCCCTGATTCTCTGATTAGCGAACATCCCAGCGCGGAAGAAGCGATGGATGCGAAAAAACGCTACGAAGATCCTGATAAATCCTGATTGTGATGAAATAACTCAGAAGGGAATCTGAGTTGTGTCATATCGTGCCTGCATCACAGTTTTAGCCTTTGTTTTTATTCTCTAATATCTTAATCTTAAAGATAACAATACATTATCAGAAACATTTGGAATCTTTACACTTTGCGTTGCACATCTGCTGCTACGCTATTTCACATTTGCAACCCAGACCGATGTGAACCATAAACATTTGCCTGGTAACTTAACGACGAAAAAAGGTGGCATAAAATGAGTGCGTCGTTGGCAATTCTTACCATCGGCATCGTCCCAATGGAGGAGGTACTCCCTCTATTGACCGAGTATATTGATGAAAATCAGATCTCCTGTCATAGCTTATTGGGGAATATGAGCCGCGAAGACGTCATGGCGGAATATGCCGTAGAAGTTGGTGAAGATCCGCTTTTAACGTTACTTCGTGATAACCAACTGGCACATGTTTCCCGTCAAAAAGTTGAGCGCGATTTGCAAAGTGTTGTTGAAGTTCTGGATAACCAGGGGTTTGACGTTATTTTGCTAATGAGTACGGCAGCAATAAAAAATATGACCGCGCGAAATACGATATTACTGGAGCCGCTGCGAATAATTCCTCCGCTGGTGGCATCAATTGTTGATGGGCATCAGGTTGGCGTTATTGTTCCCGTCGAAGAGTTGCTCGCGGTACAGGCACAAAAATGGCAAGTTTTAGCTACGCCGCCGTTGTATGCACTGGCCAATCCAATCCATGATCCGCCACATCAGTTAATTTCAGCAGGGAAAGAGCTGCTGGAAAATGGCGCCGATGTCATCATGCTGGATTGCCTTGGTTTTAACCAACGTCACCGAGATTTACTGCAAAAAAACTTAGATGTTCCGGTTTTACTCTCTAATGTCTTGATTGCCCGACTGGCTTCAGAATTGTTGGCTTAATTTCGCGTGACAGGCAGAGTCTCAGCACCCTATATTGAATGCTAACTTCAAAACGAGACAGGGCCTGTTTATGCTTCAAAGTAACGAATATTTTTCCGGGAAAGTGAAGTCAATTGGCTTTACCAGCAGCAGTACTGGCCGCGCCAGTGTAGGTGTGATGGTTGAAGGAGAATACTTATTCAGTACCGCAGAGCCAGAAGAAATGACGGTAATTAGTGGTGCGTTGAATGTCTTACTTCCAGAAGCTACCGAGTGGCAGGTATACCAGGCAGGCCAGGTGTTTAATGTTCCAGGGCATAGCGAATTCCATTTGCAGGTTGCTGAACCGACATCTTATTTGTGCCGTTATTTGTAACAGCAATCCCTCTCCGTAACAGGAGAGGGTATTTCAGTTTAACGCTGTGCTTCGCCACCTAATCCTTCAATCAGATTTTGAATTAACGCAGCCAGTTCACCTGTCATCAGAATGAAATCAGCATCAAAACGTTGGGCAAAATCTTCACGATCAATATCTTCGTTTTGATCGCGTAATTCGTCGCAGAATTTCAGGCGTTTGAGCGAACCATCATCACACATCACAAACTGCACGCGTTGCTGCCAGTCTAAAGCTAACTTAGTAACCACTTTGCCAGCTTCAATATGATTGGTGATCTCTTCGCTGGTGAGATCCTGTTTTTTCGCCCGGATCACGCCGCCATCTTCCAGTAAGGATTTGAGTTCGGCTTCGTCCAGTAACTGGAAACCTTGTGCTGCGCTACCCGAACGTACCCATTCGGTTAGCGTCAGTTCAATCGGATTCTCCAGTGTCAGTGGCACGACGGGTAAAGAGCCCAGACTTTTACGCAGCAGTGCCAGTGTATCTTCTGCTTTTTTCGCACTGGCGCAGTCGACCATAATCAGACCGTTAACCGTATCAATCCACATCATCGTCTGGCTAAAACGGCTGAAGGCGCGCGGCAGGAGTGAGTGCAGCACTTCATCTTTAAGCGAATCTTTTTCTGTTTTCTTCAGCTTGCGCGCCTGTTCTGCTTCCAGTTTGGCGATTTTGGCTTCCAGCGCTTGCTTAATGACCGGTGATGGAAGAATTTTTTCTTCTTTGCGTGCGCAGATAACAATTTGACCATTGGCAACGTGCGTGAGTGCATCGCTGTGAGAACCCATTGGTGCAACCCAACCCATTTTCGCCATATCCTGGCTACCGCAGGGGGTAAATGCCATTGAGGCAAGTTGCTTTTCCATCTCTTCGGCACGCAGCGAAACATCGCGGCTAAGACGGTATACCATTAAATTTTTGAACCACAGCATGATAATTTCCACGGCCTTGTTGTTAAATTTAGCGGGCATAATAACGAATTGTCGGCCCCCTTGCATTGCCAATCCCGTTTCCCGTCTCTACGCTATTGATATTGAAAATAATAAGGAGTGTACCGTGCGTATAGGTATCGATTTAGGTGGCACCAAAACAGAAGTCATCGCGCTTGGGGAACACGGAGAGCAATGCTTTCGTCATCGCCTGCCCACGCCGCGAGATGACTATCAGCAAACCATAGAAACAATCGCCACATTGGTCGGGATGGCCGAAAAGGTAACCGGGCAGCGCGGAACTGTAGGTGTTGGCATACCCGGTTCTATTTCGCCTTATACTGGAGTGGTGAAAAATGCCAATTCAACCTGGCTTAACGGGCAACCGTTTGACAAAGATCTCAGCGTTCGCCTGCAGCGGGAAGTTCGCCTGGCGAATGATGCTAACTGCCTGGCGGTTTCTGAAGCGGTTGATGGCGCCGCTGCTGGTGCACAAACGGTGTTTGCCGTAATTATTGGCACGGGGTGTGGCGCGGGCGTGGCTTTAAACGGGAGAGCGCATATTGGCGGAAACGGAACGGCGGGCGAATGGGGGCATAACCCACTGCCATGGATGGATGAAGATGAGTTGCGCTATCGACAAGAAGTGCCTTGTTACTGCGGCAAACAGGGCTGCATTGAAACCTTTATTTCAGGTACGGGTTTTGCTACGGACTATCAGCGTCTGAGCGGTAAGCAACGTGAAGGCAGTGAGATTATCCAACTGGTAGAGGCAAAGGACGCTATTGCTGAACTGGCCTTAAGCCGCTATGAGTTACGCCTGGCAAAATCGCTTGCGCATGTTGTGAATATTCTCGACCCGGATGTGATTGTGTTAGGCGGTGGAATGAGCAATGTGGAGCGACTGTATCAGACCGTTCCGCAGTTGATTAAGTCGTTCGTCTTTGGCGGTGAGTGCGAGACCCCTTTGCGCAAAGCGCGTCATGGAGATTCCAGCGGTGTGCGCGGCGCGGCATGGTTATGGCCGCAACAAGATAAATAGTATGAGACTGTAAAATTGCCTGATGCGCTACGTTTATCAGGCATGAACAAAGCGCACTTTGTCAGCAAACTGCTGGTTTCAGGCTCACCCGGCGGCACGTAACCGCCGGGGCGTGCTTATTTCACCTGGAACTGATTATCCAGTTTGCTGTAGCCAAGTCCGTTGATCTTTTTAACTTTAATTTGCACCGGAATACGTTCTTTCATCGCTTCGACGTGGCTAATGACGCCAATCGTTTTGCCACTGGCATTTAGCGCATCCAGTGCATCCAGTGCGGTATCCAGTGTTTCGCTGTCCAGTGTGCCAAACCCTTCGTCGAGGAAAAGTGAATCAATTTGCGTTTTATGGCTGACCAAATCCGATAACGCCAGCGCCAGTGCCAGGCTGACGAGGAAGCTTTCACCCCCTGAGAGCGTGCGGGTATCGCGTACGGCATCTGCCTGCCAGGTATCGACCACTTCAACTTCCAGTGCCTCGCTGGCCTTGCGTTGCAGTAGATAACGACCGTGCAGACGGGTTAACTGGCGATTGGCCAGATGTACGAGGTTATCCAACGTCAGTCCCTGAGCAAATTTACGGAATTTATCGCCTTCTTTAGAGCCAATAAGGGCATTAAGACAGCCCCAGTCTTCGACCTGCTGCGTGGCTTTGTCAATCTGCGCCATCAGCGTTTGCTGCTGTTGGCGGTTATCCGCATCCTGCTTAATTTGCTGGCGAATTTCGCCCTGACGTTTGGCGTTTTCTTGTAACTGATACGCCAGTTGCGCCAGCGCCTGCTGAATGTGTTCAACAGAATATTGCGGCTCAAGATCCGCCGGTCGCTGCTGTTGATGTGCCACCAGAGCCTGACTTGCCTGATTAGACAGCGTTTGTACTTGCTGATAATGCTGTTCCAGCGATTGCTTGAACTGCTCTAGTCGGGCGTAGCTTTCTTCATCAAGCAAGGCGGCAAGAAACGCGGCTTGATCAGCAAACACGCTGGACTGTAACACTGACTCAAACGCTGTTTGTGCTTCTGCGGCGCGTTGCAGCTCTTGCGTCAGTTGCTGTTGCAGCGTTTGCCACTGACTTTGCAAGGAAAGACACTGATCATGGATCTGCCGCCAGTTTTGCCACTCAGTAACCTCTTCGCCAGTGGTCGTAATATCGCTTTCTGGCAAGGTTTCCAGTAAAGGCGCAAGCTCAGCGATTTTTGCCTGCAATGTGGTGAGCTCAGTCTGCCGCTTCTGCCACTCCTGGGCTTCCTGTTGGCGTGCCGTCAGCCAGCTTTGCTCATCACCTGCTTCAGGTAACGTCAGTGAAAAACGCGTTATGTCTTCTGCTAACGATGCCTTACGCTGTGCGATTTGTTGCTGAAATTGAGCAACTTGCTGCGCATGATTCGCAATTTGTAGTTGCAGTTCGTGGCGTTGATTGAGCAAATATAACTGCTTTTCATGTTCTTCCTGGGCATTCAGCCACGGCTGAATATCGTCATGAGGCTGTAGGATGATGCCAAGACGTTCAACAACTGTTTGCCATTCTTGAGTGAGTACTCGCTCATCTTTAATTAGCGTCTGCGCTTCGCTTTCGTCTCGCTGAAGTTGTTGCTGCAATGCTTCCAGTTGCCCACGCAGAGTGGCACCTTCCTCTCTGAGATTAGTAACTTCTTTTTCCAGTTCGGCGAGACGAGTCTGGTTAACACCTGGCTCCAGTGCCTGATAAGCAGCAACAGCCGGATGTGTTGTTGAACCGCAAAGTGGGCAAGGTTGTCCCGATTGTAATAAGGCGCGCTGGGCTTCAAGGCTTTTGATCCGGGCTTCCTGTTCGCAGATGGTTTTTACATCATTGAATTCTTGATTTTTCACCTTATAACGCTTGCGCATCTCTTCCAGCATAACGTTACGCTGGGTTAGTTGCTGGTGTAATTCCTGCGTAGAGGCCTGTAGCTGCGCGAGTCGTTTTTGCTTTGGCGTAATCTGCCCATGTAGAGTACTCAGTCGCTGACGAAGTGGGCGCTGCTGGTTATACAGTGTGAGAGCTGCATTCGTTTCATCAGGACTCAGGTTGAGAGTCGGCACTGGCAGACTTTCCAGCTTCCGGGTATCGCTTGTCAGTTGTTGTTGCCATTTTTGCTGCTGGCTGTGGTCATTGGTTTGTTGAGCAAACAATGCCCGCCATCCCGCCAGCTCGTTACTCATCAGGCGAAAGGCATCGTTTGTTGCCAGCCAGTCACTTAGCGTTTGCCGTGTAGAAAGCATCGCATTCATCTGTTTTTTCGCACTGCGGCGGATCCCTGCACGTTGTGCCAGCATCTGTTGTAAGCGAGTGTTTACTTCTTCGCTTTGCTGGCGAGTACGGGTTACCGCAGCAGTGTGCTCCTGAATACGTTGCCACTGTGGACGCAACTGCATGGCAGGTTGTGCCAGTTCCAGTGCTGCCAACTGAGGCTGTGCTTTTTCTATTTCTGCCTCGGCCTGGTGTTGTGCCTGCTGACGACGACTGGCCTCCTGCTGCAGTTCATTTTGGCGGATCAGCCAGTTAAGATGCTGTTGTTGAATTTGTTGGGCGGTAACTTGTTGTTTTTCTTCGTCAGTAAGTACCTGCAAACTTTCGGTTAAAGTTTGCAACTGCTCTGGCGTTAATAATGAGACACCGCTGACCTGGGCCTGAAGCTTTTCCAGTTCCGTACGCGCCGTTTTGTGTTGCTCAAATACCATGGCAGAGATTTGCCCGTAGATTTCCGTACCTGTCAGCTCTTCCAGCAACTCAGCACGTTCTTTCGGTTTTGCATTAAGAAAGGCAGCGAACTGCCCTTGTGAAAGCAGCATCGAACGGGTAAATCGATCATAATCCAGCCCGGTCAATGACGCTGTCATCTCCAGTTTGTCTTTGACTTTGTCGGCGAGGATCTTGCCATCTGCGCAGCGTGCCAGCTCAACACGTGGCGCCTGTAAATTACCGTCCGGCTGGTTACGCGCCCGATTCTGGCTCCAGAACGCGCGGTACGCTTCACCTTTTACTTCAAATTCCACTTCCGCCAGACATTCGGCAGTATCGCGGGTCATCAGGTCATTTTGTGATTGTGAAACGTTGGAAAGGCGTGGAGTTTCGTGATAAAGGGCCAGGCAAATTGCATCTAATAATGTCGTTTTACCGGCTCCCGTTGGGCCGGTAATGGCAAACAGTCCGTTGCTGGCAAACGGTTCTGTGGTGAAATCAATCTTCCATTCGCCTTTCAGAGAGTTCAGGTTTTTCAGGCGCAGGCTGAGGATTTTCATGCTTCGTGATCTCCTGCAAGGGTCTGCAACGTCGTGGCGAAAAGATGTTGCATACGCGCATGTTGCGACTCGTCCAGTTCTTCCAGTGCCAGGCGACGATTAAAAACTTCCTCGACGCTTAATTCATTGAGTGTTTCGCGTTTCTCGCTCGCTATAATCCGTTCACGCTGCTCGCGACTGCGACGCACCAGTAACACTTCTACCGGCAGTGACTCGGTTAAAGTCTGGATTTTCCTCTGCATATCATGCAGATAGTCATCAGTCGTGATTTCGATATCCAGCCATACTGGCGTCTGCAGTTCGGTATCACGCCATTGTTCAAGCTGTTCAGTAATTGCAGCCAGATCACCTTTCAATACGGCCAGTGGCTGAGTCATTGGCACGGGCAGCGCTTCGACACTGTGTAATTTGCCTTCTGCAAAGCTCACCAGATGTACGCTTTTAGTTTTGCCACACTCATCAAAACTCAGCGGGATGGGGGAACCGCAATAGCGAATATGTTCCTGTCCGCCAACAATTTGCGCCCGGTGAATATGCCCAAGGGCGATGTAATCTACAGGTGGGAAGTTTTGTGCCGGAAATGCATCCAGCGTGCCGATATAAATGTCACGTACAGCGTCACTTTTACTGGCACCCACGGTGGTAAGGTGTCCGGTAGCAATAATCGGCAGTTGCTGATCACCGCGCAGGTTGCAGGCTTCCGTATATTGTTGTTGGTAGTAGTCCGTGATTGTGGTCAGCAGATGTTGCTGTTTTTCACTGCCTGACAGCCCTGCCTGGCTGGTCACGATGTCGCGTGGACGTAAAAACGGAATGGGGCACAGAACAGCACCCGGAGTGCCGTCACGCCGTTTCAGCAGCTGTGGGCGTAGGTTGGCACTGGCGACAACGGTCGTATTGAGAAAGGCGAGAATATCTCGTGATTCATTCAGTG
>ERZ1034915.895-NODE-895-length-18358-cov-8.898323_pt1 | contig 18358 bp, 17 predicted proteins | sample MGYA00520592_ERZ1034915 | MGnify/ENA primary metagenome ERZ1034915 (study PRJEB33766, sample SAMN09781787) | gut metagenome | biome: gut microbiome | host: Homo sapiens | place: Madagascar | study: EMG produced TPA metagenomics assembly of the PRJNA485056 data set... | reverse complement strand
CGAGTTAGTCCACACGCCAGGCCATGCTTTTTTGCTCAGTGCGCGGCGGGTAACCAGTAACTGACCTTCGTTGTTAAATAGCCAACTTGAAAAAGCGAGATGTAAAGGTGTCTCAGAAGTGTGAGCGGCATATTTTTCCCGCGTTGCGAAAGGCTTGCCTTGCGCATCCACTAAAATGACATGTTCCCCGGTCATGAAAACTCCTGATGTGAAAAATATAGCCGACAAACTGCGCAGGTCTTGTGCTTAGTACAACAGTAGCCTGAAATTGAACAAATGGTATTAGTCATCAACACTGTATGTTGGCAAAAAATGTCTGGCAAGGTGCAAATCAGCCAGGGTATCAATATCTTGTACAATGCCACGGTCAGTAACTGGACAATCCAACACCAAACCTTTTTTACGCGCGGCGCGGACAATTTCACGACCTCCACAGTCGCCCGTCAGTTGGCTCAGTGGCGTAAAATATTCACCAGCAAATCCGACCGGATGCCCGGCTTGTTGCTGCCAGAAAGGCACCACGATCGGTTTATTCTCCAGTTCCTGGGCTACCTGTCGCAGTGTAGCAGAACGGATAAGGGGTAAATCAGCGGGCAGAATTAACCATCCCCCAGCGTTAGCCGTGGCTTTCACACCCAATGCAATAGATTCGCCTATACCCGCAGTACCGCCAGCTGGCCGTACAACATAGCAGCCCAGCCCGGAAGCTTTTACTGTCGTCAGCACATGCCCGAGCACGGTCTGATGATGAAGGAGAGTATCGAGTTTGTGTGTCTTTGCGCCGGAAGCGATAAACCGTCTTCCAGCCCCCGCAGCCAGGACAATGACTACCGGAGCAACGCTCATACTTCGTTCCCCTGCTGGTGGCGTGCAGCCGCCACGTCTGCCAGCACTGAAAGCGCCAGTGAATATGCATCACGGGCTTTTGGGAAGATACCAATTGGTGCTTTTATCCGTGCAATTTCCTTTTCACTCCAGCCCTTGTTTTGTAAACGTTGGACACGTTTAAGATGTGTACGTTGACTGCCCATAGCGCCAATATAAAAAGGCTTTGCGGCCAGTGCGACCTCCAGCACTGGCTGTTCAATATCCAGGTCGTGCAATAACAAAATTACCGCAGTATCGGCATCGACTAACGTTGCCAACCGGGGAGTAAAAGTATCACTGGTTTGTACATCATATCCCGCCGTCTTCGCGATACTGGCGGTAGCCTGTGCTTCAACCGAATGACCGAAAATGACGACCCGCGTAGCGGGGCGATAACCTATTGCGAAGAAATCTTCCTGCCTGCCGCTTTGTGGTGCGTGGGCAAGAAACTGCAACGATTGATCTGCAGACGAGTAGCGCAGCCCGGCTGGTTGACGTTGAGTTAATTGATTAAGTACTGCCAGCAAAGGTGTTACTGATTTAAGGCAGTGAACTGCCAGGGTAATACCGCCGCCGCAAGGCAGTACGATATCGAACCAGGGAGAACCTACTCCGTAAATAACCTCCCGGTCATCACCACAGGCGAGCGCTTCCAGTGCTTCATAAGCGGCAGCCGCTTCCACGCAGCCGCCGGAGACAAAGCCGCAGTACGCGCCATCTTCACGTACCGCCATCTGCGCGCCGGGGCGCCTTGCTGCCCCGCCACGAACTTCCACAAGCGTAACCAGTGCTGCAGCCATACCCGCCGTTAACGCCTCGGCAGCAAAACGTAAAACCCTCTGACGGTCATCGGTTAGCAGTGCCTGCTTTGGCGTGGCTAAAATGTGATTGTGAGTGACCTTTTGCAACATGGTTTAACCTCACAAGCGATCAGGAAGGGCGCACAGGAGTTTATCTGGCGTAATGGGGTAATCTCGTCGGCGTACACTGGTGGCGTTATAAATCGCGTTGGCAATTGCCGCGCTGACGCCGCAAAGCCCCAGTTCTCCTACCCCTTTGGCTTTCACAGGCGATGAGACGGGATCTGTATCATCCAGGAAGATCACTTCCTGAAGGGGGATGTCAGCATGTACCGGGATCTCATAGCTCGCCATATCATGATTAACGAAATAACCCTGGCGAGTATCAACCAACAACTCCTCCATTAATGCCGCACCCAGGCCCATGGTCATAGCACCAATCACCTGGCTACGTGCTGTTTTGGGGTTAAGAATTCGCCCGGCAGCACATACTGCCAACATTCGTCGTACACGAATCTCACCGGTCATCCGGTGTACAGCAACTTCAATAAAATGCCCGGCAAAAGTGGATTGCTGGAACTGTTCATCCAGATCGCCAAATTCAATCTGATCCTGCGCGCTGATTCTGCCGTTGTTGAGTGCATCCGTTAAACGCGCATGACGCTCACCACAATGCACCTTCTCACCGGTAAACTCCGTATCGTCGGGCGCAAATCCCAGATTTTTAGCAATGGCTTCACGTAGTTTGACGCAGGCAGCATAAACGCCCGATGTCGATGTGTTGGCTCCCCATTGTCCGCCCGAACCACCGGATATCGGAAAACTGGAATCACCAAGGTGCACATTCACTTTTTCCAGTGGCAGCCCCAACATTTCGGCGGCAGTCTGGGCAATGATGGTGTAACTGCCCGTACCGATATCCGTCATATCGGTTTCAACCGTAAGCGTACCGTCCAACTCCAGATGCACACGTGCCCCGGAAGGGGTCAGCAAATTATTGCGAAAACCAGCCGCCATTCCCATTCCTGTCAGCCATTCACCTTCTTTGTTTTGTCCTGGTCTGGCGTTGCGTTTGCTCCAGCCAAAACGGTCTGCACCCGTGCGCAGGCATTCAACCAATTGACGACGCGAGAAGGGGCGATTCGGGTTAGCGGGATCAACTTGTGTGTCGTTAAGTATGCGGAACTCTACAGGATCGAGGCCCGCTTTTTCCGCAATTTCATCGATAGCGATCTCCAGAGCCATCAATCCCGGCGTTTCGCCGGGGGCACGCATGGCATTGCCCTCAGGAAGATCGAGTTTTGCCAGTCGCAATCCGGTATGACGATGAGCTCCTGCATACAGAAGTTCACTTTGTTGAACGGCGATTTCTGGAGTGCCGCCGGGCAGATTGCCGGAATAACTTTTATGCGAAATTGCGCAAATACGTCCTTCAATATCGGTGCCAAGACGAATACGCTGAATGGTTGCCGGGCGATGGGTGGTGTTATTTGCTATGACAGGGCGAGGGAGCATCACTTTCACCGGACGCTGGATCATTCTTGAGCCAATCGCTGCCAGTAGGGCATCACTGCGCAGAAACAGTTTTCCGCCAAAACCACCGCCGATCCACGGCGATAACACGCGGATCTTTTCCTTTGGTATTTTTAGCGTTTTCGCCAGATCGCTACGACACCAGTCGATCATCTGATTGGAAGTGCGGATCGTTAGTTGATCGCCGTGCCAGAAAGCTAATGAAGCATGGGGTTCCATTGCCATATGGCTATGATCCGGCGTGGTGTAGGTTGCATCAAGGGTTATCGCAGCACCTGCAAAGGCACTGGCGAAGTCACCCGTTGTTTTATCTTCTTCATATTCGGGGGGCGCAGTGGCATTGGGTATGGCTGCGGCAAGATCATACTCACCAGCTTGCTGTTCATATTGCACCTGAACCAGAGAAGCAGCAGCTCGCGCCTGTTCAAACGTTTCAGCCACTACCAGCGCAATAGCCTGATGGTAGTGTTCAATTTCCGGGCCACCGAGCAGTGTAGCTGTGTTTTGTTCTCCTTTACCGAGTGGCCCGGCATTTTGTGCCGTAACTACCGCCAGCACACCAGGTGCGTTGTCCGCATTGTGTGTGTCGAGTGATGTAATCCGACCTTTGGCGATAGCTGAGGTCACAATGTAGCCATACGCAACTTTTGTGGCTTCATCATGCCATTCCCAGGCGTACGGAGCAGTACCAGTGACTTTACGTTTACCATCAATGCGGTCATGAGGATGACCGACAACCAGGAGCCGATCAACAGGGTTTTGACCTGCTGGTTTATCAAATTTCATCGTGTTACTCCCGCTTGCGTTAATACTGAGGCGAGTGTGCGCTTCGCCAGAATGAGCTTGTATTCATTTTCTGCAGTCGGGTGGGCAGTAGCGAACAGTTGTTCATAAACCGCCTTTGTACCCAGGGGAATGCGTTTATCTGCTTCATTCATACGCCAGGGTTTGTGTGCTACGCCCCCTAAGGCAACGCGACCGTTTCCATCGGGCTGAATAATGGCGGCCACAGATACCAGTGCAAAGGCATAAGAGGCGCGATCACGGATTTTGCGATAAACATGTGTGCCGACAATGGGCGGGGGCAAAGTGACGGCGACGATCAATTCCCCTGCGGTTAATACCGTTTCACGCTGAGGTGAGTCGCCGGGAGAGCAATAAAAATCGCTAAGTGGAATGTGCCGTTCGCTGCCATCCGGGGTCACGGTTTCTACAACCGCATCGAGCAATTGCATGGCTACGGCCATATCGCTGGGATGTGTGGCAATACAGGCGTCGCTGGTGCCGACCACTGCCAGTTGGCGGCTTTTGCCATGCAGTGCGGCGCAACCACTTCCAGGCTGGCGTTTATTACACGGCTGATTAGTGTCATAAAAATAGGGGCAACGCGTACGCTGGAGTAAATTTCCGGCGGTGCTTGCCTGGTTACGCAGTTGCGCCGACGCTCCTGCCAGTAATGCCCGTGAGAGCACGGCGTAATCCCGGCGAATACGTTCATCTGCCGCCAGATCAGCATTACGCACCAGAGCGCCAATACGCAGCCCACCAGCCGTAGTGGGCTCAATGTGATTCATGCCCAGGTGATTGACATCAATAAGATGTGTCGGGGTTTCAATCTCCAGTTTCATCAAATCAAGAAGATTGGTTCCACCAGCAATAAATTTCGCCCCAGGTGTACGTTGTGCGCTGGCGGCGGCTTCGGCGGGAGTGTTTGCGCGTTCAAACGTAAAAGCTTTCATGATTTTTTACTCCTGGCGACATCCTCAATTGCAGCAAGAATGTTGGAGTAAGCACCGCAGCGGCACAGATTGCCGCTCATGCGTTCGCGTATTTCGTCAGCGGTTTGTTCTGGTGGCGTCAGCAAATTTTCCGTTACGTGGCTGGGGATCCCGGCATCAAGCTCTTCCAGCATGGCGACTGCCGAACAAATTTGTCCGGGGGTACAGTAACCACATTGAAAACCGTCATGTTTGATAAAGGCCGCTTGCATTAAATGCAGGTTTTCTGGCGTACCGAGTCCTTCAATGGTAATGACATCAGCATCCTGATTCATAATTGCCAGCGTCAGGCAGGCATTGACACGTCGGCCATTGACGATAACGGTACACGCGCCACACTGCCCGTGATCACATCCTTTTTTCGTTCCCGTCAGTTGCAGATTTTCACGTAAAACATCCAACAATGTGGTGCGGCTATCAACCTTAAGCTGGTGGTATTTACCGTTGATATTCAGTGTCAAAGGTAAGTATTGGGGGGGAGGGGTTACACTAAGATCGTGATGGCCCAGGGTGTTGCCTGGACGGTTCTCTTCAGCATTGTTGCCAGGGGTGCTCATGCCAGGCCTCCGCATAATAAGTTGATTTAAGAATGGTGTTATATCCGCGCCGCGCTCGTTTTTTGAACATTAAGCATAGTTGGCACGGGTATGGGATGATTCTTAAATCTTTGCATCTGGCCTAAAAAGCGGGAATTAATCAGCGAGTCTGATGACCACGAAACAGGTTATAGCCCAGTTCCTGAGCAACGGCTGCCACCATTTTTTGCCCACGAACGCTATTGCCAGCGTCATCCAGGGGCGGGGCAAAGGCCGCAATTCCCATTACTCCGGGGACGACAGCCAGAATACCGCCGCCGACACCGCTTTTTGCAGGTAATCCAACGGTATAAGCCCAGTCGCCAGAGCTGCCATACATTCCTTCCATCATCATCTCCGCCAGAATAAAAGGCACATTTTCCTCTTTCACTACCCGTTGTTTGCTCAGGGGATTGACTCCTCCGGCAGCAAAGGTTGCCCCAATGGTTGCCAGTTCAATGGTATTAATAAGCGTTGAACACTGGCGGGTGTAAACGTCGCAGGCTTCCATGGGATCGCAGTAAAGTGTGTTAGCGGAATACAGCAGCCAGGCAATTGCGCGGTTATGGAAATTAGTTGTTTGTTCCGATTGATTCACTTCGTCAGACAGTGCCACTGGTGCTCCGGTAAGTTGCTGCTGCATATGAAGAATGCGTGACCAACGGTTTTCACGATCCCGCGCATTCACCAGGCTGACGGTAGACATAGCGCCGGCATTGACCAATGGTGACAGCGGCTTACCCTGATGCAGTTCCAGAGCAATAACCGAGTTAAACGGTAAGCCAGTTGGATCGGCACCAATCTTGTTATGCACTTCTTCCGGGCCGACATCTTCCAATGCCAGTGCAAGGGTGCAGATTTTAGAAATGGATTCCAGAGCAAAACGATATTCGGTGTCTCCCTGCGTAATGATGTCGCCGTCAGCGGTAACAATGGCTAATGCCGAGAGATTTGCCGGAACACTGGCAAGATAAGGAATATAGCTGGCGTTTGTGCCGCCTTGTAGTGTTGAATATTGTTGCCATGCTTTTTTGACTGCTTGTTGTAATTTGTCATGTTCAGTAGCCATTAATTTTCTCCTTTCTAATAAAAGGCAGCTTTTTATCTGGATGTGAATAATTGGATGTAAATATATAGCCTGTACGAAAGGACCGTTTTATTTCAGGCTATGTTTAAGCAGATAATAATTACTGAAAATAAAATACAGGAATGTTCAGATTGATTGCCAATCTGAACATTCTGCTTTCAGGAAATTAATTGTCACTATCAGGTATGTTTAAAGCTATTTTGCTGCGCAATGCCCTGTAATTTCGGATGATCGCTGAGATATTTCAGAGAAGCTTTATAGTCTTCCAGCAGTAATTCAGCGAAGTCCATTTCGAAGCCACGGCGGCACATAATACGCATTACTACGATATCAGTGGCTTCACCGCCAAGGGTAAAGGCCGGAACTTGCCAGCCACGCAAACGCAGACGTTCAGAGAGGTCATACAGGGTGTAACCTGGATCTTCCCCATCTTTCAGTTTGAAGCACACCGCAGGAATACCTTCGTCCGGGCGACCGGTACAAATAAATTCATACGGCCCTAACCGTGCGATTTCCCGTGCCAGATAAGCCGCCACCTGATAAGAGGCATTCTGAACTTTGGTATAGCCTTCACGACCCAGGCGCAGGAACTCGTAATACTGAGCAATAACCTGGCCTGCCGGGCGGGAGAAGTTGATGGCGAAAGTCCCGATTTGCCCGCCAAGATAGTCAACGTTGAACACCAGTTCTTTCGGCAATGCTTCTTCATCACGCCAGATAACCCAGCCGCAGCCCAGCGGAGCAAGGCCGAATTTGTGACCAGAAGCGCTGATTGATTTCACACGCGGCAGGCGGAAGTCCCAGACGATATCCGGGGCAACAAACGGAGCCAGGAAGCCACCACTGGCGGCATCAATATGCATATCAATGTCGATACCGGTATCTGCCTGGAATTTGTCCAGTGCATCGTGCAGTGGCTGCGGGAACTCATAGTTACCGGTGTAAGTCACACCAAAGGTCGGCACCACACCGATGGTGTTTTCGTCGCACGCTTCAATCATGCGTTGTGGATCCATAAACAACTGGCCGTGGCGCATAGGAATTTCGCGTAATTCGACATCCCAGTAACGGGCGAATTTGTGCCAGCAAATCTGTACCGGGCCGCAGACCAGGTTTGGTTTATCGGTTGGTTTTCCGGCGGCTTCCATACGTTTACGCCAGCGCCATTTCATTGCCATCCCACCCAGCATACAGGCTTCGGAAGAACCGATGGTGTTAGTACCAACTGCCTGGCCATTTTTAGGTTTTGGCGCATTCCACAGGTCGGCAACCATGTTGACGCAACGCAGGTCGATAGCGGCTGATTGTGGGTATTCTTCTTTATCGATCCAGTTTTTATTGATCGATAAGTCCATCAGTTTATGAACGTTTTCGTCATCCCAGGTCTGGCAAAATGTTGCAAGGTTTTGACGGGCATTACCGTCGAGAAATAATTCGTCGCTGATAATCTGATAGGCAATATCGTCGCGTATTTCATGAAGCGGAAAATGTTTTGATTCCGCTACGGTCGAAATGGCTTTAGCGCCGAAACGAGAATCGAGTAGTTCGGAGCGAAAATCTGTTAACAGCTTCTGAGCCATTTTAAACTCCTTGATATGTTTTTGGGTGCCTGAAAAAAGTAGGATTTATCTCAGGTTGGATCAAGGTTATGGCGAATAACTAAATCCTAAGCATATTAAGGTATTATATTTTGGTAAGTAAGGTGGTCCATTTTTACTATTATGGGAAGCTTTAATTGCTATTTCCAACGGAAAATAATGTTCGCACGTATCATTTAATTTGTATCAAAATAATTTTTATTATCCAGACACATCCAGTCGCATAAATTTTTAAGCATTGTCATGCAGCGCTCAATTTGCGCAATACTGACATATTCATCTGCTTTATGCCCTTGTGCCATGCTTCCAGGCCCACAGATGAGCGTTGGCACACCCGCTTCACTAAACAATCCTCCTTCTGTGCCAAAGGCTACGGTTGAGAAACATGTACTGTCACACCATTGCGCCAGTGCTCTGGCAAAACTGCTTTGCGGATCGCTCAGCAAACCAGGGTAATGGCTAAGTTGCTGAAAACGAATCTCGGAACTTTTGGCAACCTTACGCATTGACGGAAGCAACTGGCTTTCGGCCCAGGCAGCCAGGGCTTCGGTGACATCTTGCGGACGCGTTCCGGGCAGATAGCGAATCTCAAAATCAAACCAACAACTTTGCGGCACGATATTCAGGGCAGTACCGCCAGCAATAACGCCAACCTGTATTGTTGCACCGCAAGGGGTAAAACGAGGATCTTGCCTGCGAGAAAAGACACTGCCCAGTTCATCAAGATGGCTGATCAGTTGGGCAGCATAACTGATTGCGTTAACACCCTCTGGTGCATGGGCAGAGTGGCAAGCGTGACCGTTCACACGGCAGCGCATTGCCAACTTACCTTTATGTCCAAAAACCGGCTGCATTTCAGTTGGCTCACCGATAATGCATAGTGCAGGTTTTTCTGCGGATGCTCCGATATGCTCCACGAGGCTGCGCACTCCCAGGCAACCCACTTCTTCGTCATACGAAAATGCCAGGTGAAGTGGCATACGCAATGGCGCAACGAGAAAGGTTTCCAGTGATGCCAGTACACAGGCAATAAACCCTTTCATATCTGCACTACCGCGTCCGTAAAAACGCCCATCACGTTCCGTTAAGGCAAAGGGCGGTACTGTCCATGACTGTCCATCTATTGGCACTACGTCGGTGTGGCCTGAAAGCATGACGCCTCCGCCTCCTGCCGGTCCAATCCGCGCATACAGATTTGCTTTACACCCCGTATCATCATAAAAGAGTTGCGAGGTCACACCACGAGCATCGAGGAAATCTCGAATCATCATTATCATTGCCAGGTTTGATTCCCGGCTGGTGGTGTCAAAAGCCAGCAACTGCGCGAGTAACTCCCGTACTGAGTTATTCATCGCCCGGTACGCCATAGCCAGGAGCATCACGTGGGTCCAGTGCTCTGGTAATGTACGCCTCCATTTGTGGTTCATAAGCCTGCCATAGCGCTTGCAAGCTGGCCACAGGATCAGCATCAGCCCAGTCGATGCGCAGATCAACAACTGGCCAGATATAATCATCCACGACTTTTACGGCCGCAGAATGTTCCGGGCCAGCTTCGCCTCCCTGATCAATTCCTGCCCGGAGCGCCGCAAGTAAACGGCTGGTCAGTTCACCAGTCGCATTCTCAAAAGCGGTAATCATGGCGGTGATGACTTGCTGGCTGGCGAGCATATTCCCCGCAGCCACACAGTTTTCGCCCTGTTGAACATGCCATATTCCTAATGTTTGTTCGCCGCTAAAAATCGCGCTTATGCCATCAGCACTCATGACTGCCACCTGACGATATTCACTAAAACGATCTTCTCCCAGTGCTCGTTTCAACGCCTGTTCTGCTGTTAACCCTGACTCCAGACCGGCAAGAATTTGTGGCCCTAAGGCTGGCAATGTAATGTTTTGACTGGCAACTGCGCCGATGCCTGCCTGTAACCATGGGCAACGTGCGCCGACCGCAATGCTGGAAGAGCTGATTGCTATACCTAATTGCCCGGATTCCGGGCATAAAGCCGTAATCGAGAGCGTCATAAAAGCACCTTCTTATTCCAGTCTTCAGGAATAACGGCTGTTACGTCAATTTCCATTAACCATTGTGGTTGGGCCAGCGCCGAGACCACCAGGCCAGTCGAGACAGGAAATACGCCTTTTAACCATTTACCGACCTCCTGATACACCGGTTCACGATAACGGGGATCGATGAGATAAGTGGTGGTTTTTACAATGTGTGAAAGATCACTTCCTGCTTCTTCCAGCAGCATTTTTACATTTTTCATCGCCTGTTCTGCCTGCGCACGGGCATCACCTGGCCCAACCAGATTGCCCGCAAAATCCGTACCTACCTGACCGCGCAAATAAACGGTATTGCCTGCCCGCACCGCCTGACACAGGTCATTGTTCAGTGTCTGATTAGGGTAAGTTTCTTTGGTGTTGAACATCCGAATACGTGTATGTGTTGGCATAGTATTTATCCTTATTAATGAGAGGGATGGTAGGCCTGGTACTGACGCTGGATAGCAATGTGATCGGCAATATATTTCGCGTCATGCCACACGCCCCAGATAAAAGAGGAGCCACGGCGGGAAAGCCAGGGAAGCCCCAGAAAATAGATACCAGGTTCGCTGGAAATTCCACGCTGGTGGCATGGCTGGTTGTGCTCATCAAAAGCATTTACTTTCAGCCAACGGTAGTCGGTGGCGTAACCCGTTGCCCAGATAACAGAGGTGATTCCGGCATTAGCCAGATCCAGCTCGTGCAAAGGGTGAGTCAGGCATTGCGGATCTGGCAGGAAATAACGGGCTTCTGGTTCTTCAGGTAAATTAAGGCCATTGCGGGTAATGTAGGCATCTGCGGCGTCCAGCAACTCCAGGTAGGACTCATCACCCCGACGAATGTTTTCCTGAAGATCATCACCGAAGAGCGCTTTACCGTGGTTTAATTCCAGGGTTTGCCCCACCAGTGTGATGCCACGATGTGCCAGTTGGCGGAAATCAACAGTATGACCGCCACGGGCACCGCTCACGGCGATGGTGACATGCTCTTTCCCGGGTTGTTTGACGGAGGCTTCCCAAAGGCCCAACACCCCCAGCCACCAACAGAAATCACGCTGACGATAACGACGAGGAGGGCGATCATGTGCGCCAACCGATAACCAGACCTTTTTGCCTGCGCGCTGTAATTCATCAGCAATTTGCACCCCGGAAGATCCGGCACCGATGACCAGTACGCCTCCTGCGGGTAATTGTTGTGGGCGGAAGTAATGGGCAGAGTGTATCTGGTGAAGATCACTATTTTGTTGGGCAATCGCGGGAATAACGGGTTTTTGAAATGGTCCGGTGGCAGCAATAATTCGTTGGGTTTCAATAACACCCTTAGAGGTTTCGACGCGAAAACCTGGACGTCCGTCTAAAGCTTGTGCATGTAATACTTCAACACCTGTACGAATGGGCGCGTTGAAGGTTTTAGCCCAGCTTTCGAAATAGTCGGCAACCTGATCTTTTGCTACGAAGCTGTCGCCATCACAGTCAGGAAACGACATATTCGGGAATCTGTCATGCCATGCCGGGCCATTAGCTACCAGCGAGTCCCAGCGTCCACTGCGCCAGGCTTCAGCAATCCGTTGTTTTTCAAGTACCAGATGAGGAATGCCAAGATTCGTGAGATGTTCACTCATCGCCACACCTGCCTGTCCCGCACCAACCACTAATGTATCTGTAACGGTTATTTGCTCTGTCATTATTGTTATCCTTTCGCACGGTGAACCGGCGTATTTACCGGAATTGACTAAGCTCAGATTAAATAACAACACGCAGTGGGTAAATTATTATAAAACGTTCTTGAGTATATAAAATTACGAGGCTTAATAATGTAATCCTGGCGGCATTAATTCACGGTTACGGCAGTAATCCATAAATAATTGCGTCGGTCGGGTAGGTTCATTATTTGCAAGGTGTGCCATTATTAATGTTGATGCAGGCATTTCATCTTCTATATCGAGTTGTACAAGACGCTCACCATCATAGGTCATATCGCTGCAGGGGCGGGTAACTAATACTGAAAATCCTAACCCTTGTCCAACCATACAACGTACCATTTCAATAGAAGGTGAACTGTAAGCAATATGAGGGTGATAACCTTTTTCTTTGAAAATAGCGACAAAATAATTTTTGCTCGGCACGGCATCAAGCAAGATCATGGGTTCCTTGCTCAGTTCCTGCAGTGTCACGCTCTTTTTTCGTGCCAAAGGATGTGATGCGGGCAATAATGCATAAGGCTGGTGCGGTGCGTTAAGTAATTCTTTATGGATGGTATGACCCAGCTCCAGATCATACAACAAAGCCAGATCAAATCGCCCACGATGTAAACCGTGCATTAATTCATGTTGCTCACCATCATAAAGTTGCAGAGTAATTTCAGGATAAAGTTTTTTGAATCCTGCAACCAGTTTCGGCATATATAACGGGGCTACCGATTCAAAACAACCTATTGAAATTGTTCCTGAAATCATGTCCTTATCGGCACGTGAGTTTTGCTCGAACTCCCAGGATAAGCGCAAGAGCTCTTTCGCCTTTTCATAGAAACGTCTGCCACCTGATGTTAACGATACACCTTGCGCATGGTGGCGAATAAAGAGTTGTTGATCAAAGGTGCTTTCGAGATTTTTAATCGCAATAGAAATTGAAGGTTGGGCAATGTGTAACTGACGTGAAGCTTCAGCAATACTTTCTGTTTCGACGACGGTGACAAAATATTTAAGTTGTTTAAGGGTAAATCGGTTCATAGGCTACCTGTCAGTTATCCTGTTAGATATAAAATATATGTAGCAAGAGTCGTGCCATAAACACTTTCAGATAAATTAACCGTTTTTTAATAAATGGCGAGCATTCTGCACCGCTTTGAATCATGCTGCCCCCTTGTGGAATTTTATTTGCCCCAATGTTGTGCAAATTCATTTTTGTTCATTTGAGAAGTGTTAAACATGTTTTTTTATGTTTGCGAAGTTGTATAGTTTTTTTAATCCTAAAGGCCAGAAATTTGCTAATTGCCAGCACAAGAAAATTATAAGCATAGTATCACGGCAAGACGAACGAGGGTTCACTGGTTTGCAATAACAAGTAAGCCCCGACTTCCGTTAATTATGATGAGTGGAATAGCCCATGACGTTTGACTGGAACTATATGTTAAGTCTACTCAGTAATCATGATTTCTGGCAGGCCACCTGGACTGTCATTAAATTAAGTTTGCTGACCTGGTTTTTCAGCATTGTGCTGGGCTTTATTCTTGCACTGGCAAAGCAATCGCCACGTAAGTTATTCAATACGCCGGCACGAATCTATATTTGGTTATTTCGCAGTATTCCGTTACTGGTATTGCTGATTTTTGTATATAACTTACCGCAGGCAATGCCCTCTCTGGCATCGATATTAAATGATCCTTTCCGCGCCGGATTAATTGCTATGGTACTTTGCGAGGCAGCATATATTGCGGAAATTCATCGTGGGGGATTGTTGTCTATTCCAAAAGGGCAAAGTGAAGCTGCCAGAGCGCTGGGTATGCGCTACGCCGGAACACAGTGGCGGGTGGTTATCCCTCAGGCATTACGCGTCGCGCTACCCGCACTGGCAAATGAATATATCGCCATTGTGAAACTCAGTTCTTTAGTTTCAGTGATTTCGCTCACCGAGATTTTAATGGTCGGACAGCGTCTCTATTCGCAAAACTTTCTTGTTATGGAAACCATGGCTGCCGTGGCGTTCTATTACGTATTTATCGTGACGGTATTTGATTTCCTACTGAAACGTCTGGAGAAATATCTTGATGTGACTCAGCGCAATACTTCTCGTCCGGTAGATGCCGAAATGCGCCAGCTGGCAGTTGCCGGGCAACCAACGACAGCACGCCATTTTTCAGACCAGGCGGCACCTGCATTGCAGGCATCCAGACTGCACAAAGCATATAACAATGTCGAAGTGTTGGGGGCCGTTAGCCTGAGGATTCAACCGGGGGAGGTGGTATCAGTCATCGGGCCATCCGGTTCCGGTAAAACCACACTGATTCGCCTGCTCAATGGGCTTGAGCAGATCGACAATGGCGAAATTAAAATCAATGGTCAGCCATTTATTCATCTCAATCGTCAGGGGCAGCAAAAACCACGTTTTACTGAAAATGCTCAACATCGCATGAATATTGGCATGGTCTTTCAGAGTTTCAATCTGTTTCCTCACCTTACTGTACTTGGCAATTTGCTACTGGCTCCGCGATACCACCGGCTGGCAAGTGAAGTAGAACTCAAACAACAAGCCTGTGAGTTGTTGCATAAGGTCGGCATGTTGGACCACGCCTGGAAGTATCCGCATCAGCTTTCTGGTGGGCAGCAACAACGCGTGGCGATCGCCCGGGCGTTAATGATGCGACCGCAAATCATGTTGTTCGATGAACCCACTTCAGCCCTTGATCCTGAGAAGGTGAATGAAGTGCTGCAGGTAATTGAATCACTGGCGCAAGAAGGTATCACCATGGTGATCGTGACCCATGAGATGAATTTTGCCTTCAAAGTTTCAGACCGAATTGTCTTTATGGAAAAAGGACGTGTGGTGTGTGACGACACGCCGCAAGCAATGCGTGAAGGGCATCATCCGCGTGTTGATGCCTTCCTGAAAGATGTCTCTCTGGCTTAACCCTCTGACTGAAAGGAAAAATCATGATCGCACAATGGCAAATTGAGCAGTTTCACCAACAGGGCTTTCTGGTCGTCGAAGATGTTCTTACGACAGAAGAGATTACAGCATTGCAGGTTGACTTTGATGGTTGGGTAGAACAAAGCCGCCAGCACCAACAACCATGGGGAGAAACGCTGGATGGCCGTCCGCGGTTTGATCTCGAAGATGATCACTCAGCGGCACATCCCTCATTACGGCGTGTAACATCGCCTACTGAGATTTCTTCTGTTTATCAACATGCTGCTTTGCATTCCAGAATGGCGACCATCGCCGGGCAATTGATTGGCGGCAGCGGTACGCGTTTTCATCACAGCAAAATTAATTCTAAATTGCCGCACACCGCCACGAAGGTGAAATGGCATCAGGATTTTCTTTTCACCCCGCACAGTAATGACGACATCATTACCGCGCTGTTAATGGTAAGTGAAGTGACACCAGAAAATGGGCCGCTGAATGTGGTGCCTGGAAGTCATCAGGGGCCACTATATTCTCACTGGCAGAACGAACGTTTTACCGGAGCGGTAGAGCAACAGATAGAACACGCCCATTGCCAACAACCAACGGCCTGTTATGGCCCACCCGGATCAGTATGTTTTATGCATACCCGTCTGTTACATGCCTCCAGTCCTAATGAAACTGATATGCCGCGCACACTGTTTATTGCGGTATACGCCGCCGAAGACGCTTTGCCTTTTGGTGACAATCCGTTGCCAAGTATTCATGCCGGGCAAATTGTCGCCGGGGAAGAGAGTGGATTAATCCGTAGTAGTGATAACCAGTTCCGCTTACCGCAAAAGCCACGCGGTGCATCCTTTTTCGTTCAGCAAGCCGGAAACGATTTTGCCAACATCTGATTGATCTGTTCTCTGGAGATATTATGAAAAAGTTCAATACCTTACTTAATACCGTCCCGTTGTTATATGCCAGTGTTGTGCTGGCATCTTTTAATGCCAATGCTTTCCAACAGCCGGAGAAGATTATTGCCGGATCAGATATGACCTTTTATCCCTATGAATATATGGAAAACAATCAACCAGCCGGATTTGATATTGAGTTTCTTGCCGGACTGGCGAAGGTAATGGGGCGTGACGCGGTAAATATTGACACTCGCTTCCCGAATTTAATCCCCGGATTGCAGGGCGAGCGTTTTGATATCACCAACTCTTCAATGTATATCACGGCGGAACGGCTGAAAGTCATTGATATGGTGCCTTACCTGAAAAGTGGTGAATCAATCCTCGTGCTGAAAGGTAGTGAATATCAACCAAAAAAACCGGAAGACTTTTGCGGACACAAAATTGGTTCGATGGGAGCGACTTCCTGGTTGGCACAACTACAGAAGCTTTCAGCTGATTACTGCGTAAAAAACGGACTTGAACCCATTGTCCTTAGTGAATATGCCACTGATCCGCAGACGACTCAGGCGCTACTTTCCCGTGCCGTAGAAGCGCAGATCACTGATGCGGCGGTAGCAAAAGGGGTGATCGATAAATTGGGCGATCGTGTGGTTATTTCTTCCGATACTCTGATATATCCAGTGCTTAATGGCTTTGGTGTCAAAAAAGGCAACAGCGTAGTGAAAAACGCGCTGGAAGAGGGGCTAAAAAAATATAGCGCCACGCCGGAATATGCCGCTTTGCTGAAGAAATATAACTTCACCCCGCCAACTGCGGAAGATCTCAACACTCTGATGCCAAAAGCGGAATAAATGAATGGGAATATCAATTGAAGAGCAGATCCGTGTCGATCTGGCCGTGACCTTCCGCATAATTGCCCATCTTGGGATGCACGAAGCTGTCGCTAATCATTTCAGCGCGGCAATTTCTGACGACGGAAAGACGTTTCTGCTGAATCCGAAGTGGAAACATTTTTCCCGGATTCGTGCCAGCGACTTGCTGTTGTTAGATGCTGATGATGAAGCTAATGCCCACCGTGAAGATGTCGATGCCACGGCATGGGCGATTCATGGGCAGATTCATCAACGTCTGCCAGCAGCACGTGTCGTGCTGCATCTTCATCCGGTCTATACCACCAGCGTTGCGTGTCTGGAGACACCGCATATTCCTGCAATCGATCAAAATACGGCACGTTATTTTAATCGTATCGCAATAGATACCTTATATGGTGGAATGGCAGACACAACGGCAGAAGGTGCCCGACTGGCAGGATTACTGGGAGAAAAACGGCGCTTGCTGATGGGTAACCACGGCGTGTTAGTTACTGGTATTTCAGTAGGGGAAGCATTTGATGATATCTGGACGCTTGAGCGTGCTTGTCAGATATTTGTTACTGCTATGTCCTGTGGACAGCCACTGAAAATCCTGCCGGATGAAGTCGCAGAAAAAACGGCCCGTGACTGGGAGAAGATCGTTGATTTTTCCCGTCAGCATTTTGCTGAAATGAAGCAACTGATGATTGAAGCAGATCCGTCAGTGCTTGATTAACATGTTATGTCAGATGCAAGAGATTGGGCATCTTGCGGATGGCTGCTATCATAAAGCGTCTTGAAATATCGTGAGGATTCGCTTTGAGCGCAGGACGCTTGAATAAAAATAGCCTCGGAATTGCGCTGCTGTTGTTTATGGGGCTACTGCTGGCGGGCTGTTCCAGCAAACCGTCATCCGATTCGGGAAGCTATTCTGGTACCGTTTACACTGTGAAGCGGGGAGATACGTTGTATCGTATTTCACGCGCTACTGGCACCAGCGTAAAAGAACTCGCTCGTCTGAACGGCATTTCACCGCCTTATACTATTGAGGTTGGGCAAAAACTGAAAGTGAGCAGTGGGTCGAAAAGCAGCAAAACTGCCAGTAAATCTGGCAAAAAATCGACCAGCAAAACTGCAGCGGTCAGACCATCTTCTTCCGTTCCGCAATCTTCCTGGCCACCTGTTGGCCAACGCTGTTGGCGGTGGCCAGCCAGTGGGAAGGTGATTTTGCCATACTCAATGGCGGATGGCGGAAATAAAGGCATCGACATCGCCGCGGCCCGAGGTACACCGGTTTATGCTGCCGGAGCCGGCAAGGTCGTGTATGCGGGTAACCAACTGCGTGGTTACGGTAATCTGGTGATGATAAAGCACAGTGAAGATTACATTACTGCCTACGCCCATAACGACACTATTCTGGTCAATAATGGGGAGACGGTAAAAGCGGGCCAGAAAATCGCCACCATGGGCAGTACTGACGCTGCCTCTGTACGGTTGCACTTCCAGATCCGTTACCGGGCAACTGCCATTGATCCGCTGCGTTATCTCCCCCCGCAAGGCAGTAAACCGAAATGCTGACGGTGAAATAAACAGCAGTCAGTACAAAGCCACTTGCCAGCAAGAGCGTAAGGCTTATAATGCCTTACGCATCTCAAAGCGGGCGTAGTTCAATGGTAGAACGAGAGCTTCCCAAGCTCTATACGAG
>ERZ1034915.894-NODE-894-length-18372-cov-7.325708_pt1 | contig 18372 bp, 19 predicted proteins | sample MGYA00520592_ERZ1034915 | MGnify/ENA primary metagenome ERZ1034915 (study PRJEB33766, sample SAMN09781787) | gut metagenome | biome: gut microbiome | host: Homo sapiens | place: Madagascar | study: EMG produced TPA metagenomics assembly of the PRJNA485056 data set... | reverse complement strand
GATTAGTCATACAACCTGTTTGAATTGGTACGACAGGTTAGCAAACTTTAATACAACGAACCCCTGTTTTGATCAAATGATGATGACAATTCCTACACTTAACGACAAAACGTGCAGTTGATCACATAAGTTGTCAGACAGCCTTTTGTTGATAATTCATAGCGCTGGTGCGATTACGGCCCTCTTTTTTCGAGCGATACAGACACTCATCTGCTTCCACCATCAACTTATCAAAGACTTCCGTCAGTGTTTCGAAGCGCGTTGCCCCACTACCAATACCAATACTCACTGTCAGATAGAGTGTTTTCTGCTGCCAGTCGAAAGGATGTAGCGCCACCGCTTTACGGATTTTCTCTGCCAGCAGCAAACCTTCCTGGGCATTAAGCGATGGTACGACAACAGCAAACTCTTCACCGCCCATGCGCGCCACCAATCCTTGATTGCCCACTATCTTTTGCACGTGTTTCGCAAAAACACTCAATACTTTATCGCCACACTCATGCCCGAAACTGTCGTTAATGCTTTTGAAGTAATCAATATCAAGCAACATTACCGTTATATGTTGCGTGCCACGCAGCTCGGTTTTTTTAAGCGCTTCATATAATCCTGAGCGCGAATAGACCTGCGTCAGAAAATCAAAATCAGCCCGCTGCGCCACCTGTTTCATCAGTGAGTTGATGGCCGCCACACTAAAGGAAACCATAATCGGGCAGATGGCCATCGTGGCAATCCCCAAACGAGCGGAAAACATTTGCGGAATAGAGAATGGTGAAGCCACAGCAATATTGATCACGGAGTTTGCCACCAGCACAATTTCGACAGCCCCCGTAACAAACGTCAGCAGACAAGTCACCTGTGGGGTATAGCGCACAGCACACCAGATCAATGCGGGCAATGGAAACGCCAGACTCCCTGCTCCGCCAATCACCACCGAGGCTATAACCGAAATGATCAACGCCACTATCGGCATTAGTTGTTCAGCTTTAAATCGGGGAACAATTCGCGGGAGCGCCAGCGTCAACATACACGGCACAATAAGAACGCCAGTAGAAAATTGCTCACTAAACCAGTCTGCCAACAAAGGACCAAATGAGAGTGAATCGATACTGTCAGAACCAATGGCCCCCACCAGCGCACATAACAAGGCAGCAATCAGGCAATAATTAAATAAACGTAATGCACTGACTGGTTCGTATTTATTTTTACCCAATTGCTTATCGCGTGCGACTAATCGTGCAACGGTAATAATAAATACCATATTGGACAGATTGATAACGATCGACACCCACCCCCATTGCGTTGTCATCGCATCATAAACCAGCATCGCGACATAGCTGACAGCGTAATAATGAAGTCGGTTAAGCCAGACATAGCGAGCAAACACCCCTGCCATCACGCCGTTCAACGGCCAGAAGAGCGAGAGTTCATGAACAAGACGAAGTTTGGCACCGATAAAATAAAAAAGTGTCGTCAACGCAAATATGACAAAAGCGTTACGTAATGAATTATCTTCCTTGAACAAACGGAAAATGGGGGTATGGTCAGGTTGCATTAAATTGCTATCCATATAATTGCGACAGGCAATTATCTCAGGCTAATGAGTAAATTCTCATAAAGGATAGCATGTTCATAGCTATTGGCGACACGTAATACACTTCAAAGTCAAGGTAAGATCATTAGCGATTCATCTGAATTACCAACCAGTGATGAATAACCGCAACAATGTATTGCTGCTGTGCTTCACTCAGCGGTTGCCCCTGAGGAATGTTATGCCATTTCTCCAGACAACCACGACAACAGGTCGCCGTCGCATGTTGCGCAATAAATACCGGATGACCACGCATGGGGGTCTGCTTACCATCATTTGCCGGAAGTGCCGGAGCCAGTCGTTTAGCAACAAAATCAGCAGCGTGTTGATCGATAACCGGCGCACCTTTCTGCCAGCAGTATTGCCGCTCTTTCTCGCCAAGGCGAAAACGAGAACGAAATGTAGAGCGGGATAAACGTTTAAACAGTGGATCAAACGAATTCATCAGTACACCGAACGCCCCAGCCTTTGTGTTAACTGTTCAAGCGCAGCAATACCTGCCAGTGAATTACCCGCGTGATCAAGCTCCGGGCTCCAGACAGCAATTGCCATTTCATGGGGAATAATCGCCACAATTCCGCCGCCAACACCCGACTTAGCAGGCAAACCGACGCGCCAGGCAAACTCTCCGGCATTTTGATACATGCCACTGGTCGCCATCAGAGCATTAATTTGCCGCGCCTGCATTGGCGTGACTATCGGTTCATCAATATGAATAGCCTTACCCTGATTAGCCAGAAAAACAAAAGTGCGAGCAAGCTCCACACAACTCATTTTCAGTGCGCAGTAGTGAAAATAGTTTTGCAGAACAGTACCGACATCATGATGGAAATTGCCAAAGGATTTCATCAGCCAGGCAATAGCCGCATTACGCGCCGAGTGTTCAAATTCAGAACGCGCCACCACCCCGTCATAGGCGATATCCGCTACACCGCTAAGCCCGCGAACAACTTCCAGCATTCGCTGACGCGGCGCACTAAGACGACCTTGCAGCATATCGCATACAACCAGAGCCCCGGCATTGATAAAGGGGTTGCGTGGGATACCCTGCTCCATCTCCAGTTGTACCAGCGAGTTAAACGGCGAACCGGAGGGATCTTTACCCACTCGCTGCCAAATCTCCTCCTCACTGTAGTGCCGCATCGCCACTACCAGACTGAGCACCTTGGAGATCGACTGAATAGAGAAACGCTCTTCAGCATCCCCGGCCTGATAACATTGCCCATCAACAGTACAAATCGCCATTCCCAGACGGTTACCGTCAACTGTAGCTAACGCCGGAATGTAGTCGGCAACTTTCCCCTTACCAATAAGCGGACGCACCTGACGCAAAATAGACTCTAAAACGGAATTATCCATGGCAACTGCCACAACTTGCTCCTTGCCAGCAGGACTTAATGGCCCGCGATTATAACAGAGCTGAATATTCTGCGTCAGGAGCTTAACTCACAGACGATCTTTCCACACGGTCTGCACATTACAGAATTCATGCAGACCAAAATGAGAAAGTTCGCGACCATAGCCACTTTTCTTCACACCACCAAAGGCTACCCGGGCATCACTGGCGCTATAGCCATTGATAAACACCCCGCCACACTCCAGCCGGGCTGCCATTTTCGCGGCAAGAACTTCATCACTGGTAAAGACAGTGGCTGAAAGGCCAAAGTCGCTATCATTTGCCAGTTCAATAGCATGTTGCGCATTCTTCGCTACAGTTATGGCAGCTACCGGGCCAAACAGTTCTTCGCGAAACGCTGTCATTTCGGGGGTAACACCTGCCAGTACTGTCGGGCAATAGTAGTTGCCTTCTCCTGACAGCTTCTCACCACCCAGCAATAATTGCGCCCCTTCGGCCAGAGAACGTTGAACCTGGTGATGAAGTTCATCACGCAGATCAAAACGCGCCATTGGGCCGAGATCATTCTCTTCATCCAGCGGATCGCCCATTTTGAGTGCTTTTACTGCAGCCACAAAACGCTCAGTAAATGCACTGGCGATGCCTTCTTCAACAATAAAGCGTTTCGCCGCTGCACAAACCTGTCCGGTATTCTGATAACGTCCGGCGACAGCAGCTTTAACCGCCAGATCAAGATCCGCATCATTAAGGATAATAAAGGGATCTGAACCGCCCAGCTCCAGAACGCATTTTTTCAGGGCTGCCCCTGCCTGAGCACCAATTGCTGCTCCGGCCCGAACGCTACCCGTGACAGTGACAGCGGCAATACGCGGATCATTAATCATCTGGCTGACGCCGTCGTTATCAGCATTCACCCAGCCATACACGCCAGCAGGAATTCCTGCATCAGCAAAAACCTGAGCAATAATACGTGCACAACCGGTCACATTCGGTGCATGTTTCAGTAAATAACCATTACCTGCCAGCAGGATTGGAACGGCACCTCGCAGCACCTGCCATAAGGGGAAGTTCCACGGCATAATGGCAAGGATGGTACCTATCGGACGATAAGCAATAATCGCCTGGTTGTTTTCCACCAGTGTAGATTCAGGTTCTAACATTGCCGGACCATGCTCAGCATACCAGTCACAAAGCGCTGCCGATTTTGCCACTTCTCCACGGGCCTGTTTGATTGGCTTGCCCATTTCCAGGGCGATCATTTGCGCCATCTCTTCACTGCGGCTACGAAGAGCAGCACCTGTATCGCGTAATTTTTTCGCCCGATAGCTGACAGTAGTTTGCTTCCATTCAGCGAAGCCTGCAGCAGCCTGGCTCAGTACGCGCTCAAGTTCATCTGCTGTTGCCCATGGCATGGTTGCGATTGTCTGGCCATTGGCCGGATTTACTGAAATTGCCTGTGTGCTCATTGTATTTCCCCCATGATGTATCGATTTATATTCGCTGCATTTACTCTTTCTGAAAAATGAATAATATTGACAACATTATTCTTAAATTGAGAACGCTATGGATCTTACCCAACTGGAGATGTTTAACGCGGTTGCAGAAACGGGCAGCATTACCCAGGCTGCGGCAAAGGTGCATCGTGTTCCGTCCAATCTCACTACTCGTATCCGCCAGCTGGAAGCTGATCTGGGCGTTGAGCTGTTTATTCGCGAGAATCAGCGGCTGCGACTCTCGCCTGCCGGACATAATTTTTTGCGCTACAGCCAACAAATTTTGGCGCTGGTGGATGAGGCCAGAATGGTGGTTGCGGGCGATGAACCGCAAGGTCTGTTTTCATTAGGCGCTCTGGAAAGTACAGCTGCCGTACGTATCCCCGCAGTGCTGGCGCGGTTTAATCAGCGTTATCCGAAGATTCAGTTCTCACTATCAACCGGCCCTTCCGGCACCATGTTGGAAGGCGTGCTTGAAGGCAGACTGAATGCTGCTTTTGTTGATGGACCAATTACTCATCCGGGTCTTGAGGGTATTCCGGTGTATGAGGAAGAGATGATGATCGTGGCACCTCACGGACATGAACCGATACACCGTGCCAGCGAGGTAAATGGCTGCAATATTTACGCTTTTCGCGCTAACTGTTCTTATCGTCGCCATTTTGAAAGCTGGTTTCATGCTGATAACGCCATGCCCGGTACAATTCACGAAATGGAGTCGTATCACGGGATGTTAGCCTGTGCCATTGCAGGTGCGGGTATTGCGTTAATTCCTCGTACTATGCTGGAAAGTATGCCTGGGCATCATCAGGTAGAAGCCTGGCCATTGGCTGAAAACTGGCGCTGGCTAACCACATGGCTGGTCTGGCGTCGCGGCGCGAAGACACGACAGCTGGAGGCGTTTATCGCGTTACTGAATACTGAAAAGAGAGATTAATGCGATCTTCATCACAAATTTATTGTCTTTCGCCTTGCTATCGCTTTAAGATCGTCGCCTCACCTTTTCGCAACTAATCTTATACATTCTTATGACAACGAACACGGTTACCCGCAAGGTCGCGTGGCTACGGGTCGTTACGCTGGCAATAGCGGCTTTTATCTTTAATACCACTGAATTTGTGCCAGTCGGTTTGCTTTCGGATATCGCGGCAAGCTTCCATATGGAAACAGCACAAACAGGCATTATGTTGACGATTTACGCCTGGGTGGTTGCGTTAATGTCGCTGCCTTTTATGCTGCTCACCAGTCAGGTTGAACGACGAAAATTACTGATCTGTCTGTTCGTGTTGTTTATTGCCAGTCACATTTTGTCTTTTATGGCATGGAGTTTTACCGTACTGGTCATTAGCCGAATTGGTGTTGCTTTTGCACATGCCATTTTTTGGTCAATTACAGCATCACTGGCGATCCGTCTCGCTCCCGCCGGAAAACGCGCTCAGGCATTGAGCCTGTTAGCCACGGGTACAGCACTGGCGATGGTTCTTGGTCTGCCTGTGGGTCGTATTGTCGGGCAGTATTTCGGCTGGCGAACAACCTTCCTGGCAATTGGTGTTGGTGCCTTCCTTACGCTACTGTGCCTGATTAAGTTATTACCCTTGTTGCCCAGTGAGCATTCAGGTTCGCTGAAAAGCCTGCCCGTACTGTTTCGACGTCCGGCATTAATGAGCATTTATCTGCTGACGGTTGTGGTGGTAACAGCTCACTATACGGCTTACAGCTATATCGAACCGTTTGTGCAAAATATTGCCGGATTAAGCGCCAACTTTGCCACCGTACTGTTACTGATCCTGGGGGGCGCGGGAATTATCGGCAGCGTGATTTTCGGTAAACTCGGCAATAACCATGCCTCAGTGCTGGTGAGTGTCGCTATTGCATTGTTAATGGCGTGCCTGCTTCTGTTAATGCCTGCCTCAGTGAGTGAAACTCATCTGGCAATATTAAGTATCTTCTGGGGAATCGCCATCATGATGATTGGCCTTGGGATGCAGGTAAAAGTGCTGGCATTAGCGCCGGATGCTACTGATGTCGCCATGTCATTGTTTTCCGGTATTTTTAATATCGGTATTGGTGCAGGAGCGTTAGTAGGGAATCAGGTAAGCCTGCACTGGTCAATGGCCGATATTGGCTATGTCGGTGCGATCCCGGCGTTTTTAGCTTTGGTATGGTCAGTGATTATTTTTCGTCGCTGGCCGGTGGTGCTGGAAGAACAACCACAACACTGAGTTATAAAGCCGGATCGTGCATCCGGCTTTATTCTTAATGATACGTTTTAATAATTTCCAACACGCCATTGATAATAAACTGTACGCCCATACACACCAGCAGGAAGCCCATCAGGCGAGAAATCGCCTCGATTCCCCCTTTTCCAACCCAGCGCATAATTGCCCCGGAGCTACGCAGGCATCCCCAAAGAATCAATGCAACAATGAAGAAAATAATCGGTGGCGCAACCAGAATCACCCAACTGGCGAAATCAGAACTTTGGCGTACTGTGGATGCCGAGCTGATAATCATTGCAATGGTGCCAGGCCCGGCAGTGCTTGGCATCGCCAGCGGAACAAAGGCGATATTCGCTGAAGATTCATCTTCCAGTTCCTCCGTTTTGCTTTTTGCCTCCGGCGTTTCAATCGCCTTCTGATGAGGAAACAACATACGGAAACCGATGAACGCGACAATGAGTCCCCCGGCAATACGTAAACCGGGAATCGAAATACCAAAGGTATTCATCACCAACTGTCCGGCGTAATACGCCACCATCATAATGGCAAAAACATATACCGAAGCCATTAGCGACTGGCGGTTACGTTCGGCACTGTTCATATTGCCTGCCAGTCCCAAAAACAGCGCCACGGTTGTCAATGGGTTTGCCAGCGGCAACAACACCACCAGCCCCAGACCAATCGCCTTAAACAAATCCATCATCGTCGTCATTCATCCTGTGGTATGTGATTTAGGGTGAGTATACGGGGAAAACAAGTTTATGCGTAAAAGTCTGAGAGTACAGGTAGCAACCAACATTCACTAATGCGGCCCTTCTGAACCGATTTAGCAATTCGTGGCATCAGATAATTCATTCATTTGACTTATACTTGCCTGGGCAATATTATCTGCCGTGATTACTTACTTGCCAGGGCAACCATCGTGAAAAGCACCAACGACCTTTTTAATGAAATTATTCCACTTGGTCGCTTGATCTATATGGTGAACCAGAAAAAAGATCGTCTGTTAAACGACTACCTTTCACCTTTAGATATCACTGCCGCGCAACTGAAAGTGCTCTGCTCTATTCGGTGCGCAGCTTGTATTACCCCGGTTGAGTTGAAAAAAGTACTCTCTGTCGATCTCGGTGCCTTAACGCGGATGCTGGATCGCCTGGTCTGTAAAGGCTGGATCGAAAGATTACCAAATCCAAATGACAAACGCGGCGTTCTGGTGAAACTCACCACTGACGGCGCAGCTATTTGTGAGCAATGCCATCAATTAGTGGGGCAAGACCTGCATCAGGAATTAACAAAGAACTTAACGACAGATGAAGTGGCAACGCTTGAGTGTTTGCTCAAGAAAATACTGTCGTAATAATAAGAGGTATGACAATGTCCAGACGCAATAATGACGCTATCACCATTCATAGCATTTTGGACTGGATTGAAGATAACCTGGAATCCCCTCTGTCACTGGAAAAAGTGTCAGAACGTTCAGGTTACTCCAAATGGCACCTGCAACGGATGTTTAAAAAAGAAACTGGCCACTCTCTGGGCCAATATATCCGTAGCCGCAAAATGACGGAAATTGCGCAAAAACTAAAAGAAAGTAACGAGCCAATATTATATCTGGCAGAACGTTATGGTTTTGAGTCGCAGCAAACATTAACCCGTACATTTAAAAATTATTTTGATGTACCACCACATAAATATCGTATGACAAATATGCATGGGGAATCCCGTTATTTGCATCCGATAAATCACTGTCGCATGTCCTGAGGACACTATGAAATTCTATGCTGTAACAGGCACAACGCTGCTATTGCTTTTTTCAGGTGCTGTTTTTGCAGAACATACGCAAATGCCTGAAACCCACGAGACCAGCGAGAAGGTAATTATCCCCTCCTCTATGGCGCAAACGCCCGCCGATTTAAATCATATGGGTGTCGGCAGTGACAAATCTGATGTGCTTGGTGTGCCTTATTTCAACGGGCAACGACTGTAATAACCAGCCCCTGTCAAAGGGGCTTGAAACACAGTGTCACTCTTGCAATCTATTGAATCAGGACGGATTAGGCTTTCATGCCGCTTCCGGCCTGAATAATGCATACTTGCCAATAATGTGCAGCCCCTTATTATCATCATGCCCGTACCGTTTTACGCAATCGCAAACCAAACACGTTGATATACAATCCCGCCATAATTAATAACGCGCCGAATAGCTGCATTAATGAGAGTGTTTCATCAAGCAGAATAACCGCACTGAGTAACCCTACCACCGGCACCAGCAAAGATAAGGGAGCCACGCGCCATGTTTCATAGCGTCCAAGCAGTGTTCCCCATATACCATAACCTACAATTGTGGCGACAAAAGCGAGATAAATAAGGGACAATACCGTGGTTATATCAATGGTTACCAGGCTATGGAGCATCTGTGCTGAACCATCGAAAACTACCGAGGCCACCATAAATGGCAGAATGGGAATTAGCGCACTCCATACTACCAACGACATCACCGCCGGGCGTGAAGAATGCGACATAATCTTTTTGTTAAAGATATTGCCACATGCCCAGCAGAACGCGGCTGCGAGTGTCAGCATAAAACCGAGAATGGCAACCTCCTGACCATTAAGGCTACCTTCTATCAGCACGAATACCCCCAATACTGCCAGCGCGATCCCGGCGACCTGCTTACTCTGCAACCGTTCGCCAAAAGTAAAAGCCCCCAGCACAATAGTAAAAAAAGCTTGCGCCTGGAGCACCAGCGACGCCAGTCCGGCAGGCATACCGAACTTTAGCGCACAAAAAAGAAAAGCAAACTGACCAAAACTAATCGTCAGGCCATACCCAAGCAGTAAACTGAGTGGAACTTTTGGACGAGCAACGAAAAAGATTGCCGGGAACGCCACCAGCATAAAACGTAAGCCTGCCAGCATAAGTGGCGGCATGTTGTGTAATCCTACTTTGATCACAACGAAATTAAGCCCCCATACGACAACAACCAGTAATGCCAATAAGCCATCTTTACGTGACATAAACGCCCCGGGAATTATTAAATTTTTGTAAAGAAACTAAGTTAGCGGAAATTATCATCCATGGAAAGTGCATAAATTCTCACCCGGCGATCAGAATCTCTTGCTGGCGTTACGCTATACAGCACCCGTTTCTCATGCTATTTCTTTACATAACTCAATAAAACATAACGAAACGCGACATCGGACTACCTGATGAATCTTACCCTGAGACGTTCTACCGCAGCTTTACTGGCCTCTTCATTACTTTTAACCATTGGTCGCGGAGCTACACTGCCGTTTATGACGATTTATCTGAGTCGGCAATATGCCCTCAGCGTCGATTCGATCGGTTACGCAATGACCTTCGCCCTGACCATTGGTGTTATCTTTAGTCTCGGTTTTGGCATCCTGGCAGATAAGTTCGATAAAAAACGCTATATGCTGCTGGCGATTCTGGCTTTTGCATCAGGTTTCATCGTCATCCCACTGGTAAATTCAGTCAGTTTAGTCGTTCTGCTATTCGCGTTGATCAATTGCGCCTACTCTGTCTTTGCCACAGTGTTAAAAGCGTGGTTTGCCGAGAATCTCTCGTCCACCAGCAAAACAAAAATGTTCTCGCTCAATTACACCATGTTGAATATCGGCTGGACGGTCGGCCCTCCGCTTGGCACATTACTGGTGATGCAAAGTATTAATCTGCCCTTTTGGCTGGCTGCGGTCTGCTCTGCTTTTCCACTACTATTTATTCAACTCTGGGTTCAGCGGGCTACCGCAAATGCCGATACTTCCCGCAGTGAGGTCTGGTCTCCCGCCATTTTATTACAGGATAAAGCCCTGCTCTGGTTTACCTTGTCTGCATTCCTGGCTTCATTTGTCTGCGGTGCTTTTGCATCCTGTTTATCGCAGTATGTGATGGTGGTAGCCGATAACGACTTTGCTGAGCTGGTGATTGCCGTAGTACTACCTGTGAACGCTGCGATGGTGGTCACACTGCAATACTCCATTGGTCGGCGTTTATCTGCAGAGAATATTCGTCCGTTAATGACGCTGGGCACGGTCTGTTTTGTTATCGGTCTGGTCGGGTTTATGTTTTCCGGCAACAACCTTTTGTTCTGGGGAATATCTGCGGCGGTGTTTACCATTGGTGAAATTATTTACGCCCCTGGTGAATATATGCTGATCGACCATATTGCGCCTAATGGCATGAAAGCCAGTTATTTTTCAGCACAATCGCTGGGGTGGTTGGGGGCAGCATTTAATCCGTTGGTCAGCGGAATGATCCTGACTTCTCTGCCTGCATGGTCACTGTTTTTGGTGTTAATGGTGGCTATCGTCTTCGCGTGGGCATTGATGCTGAAAGGTATGCGGGTAAAACCGAGGGCACTGCCGGTGGTTTGCTGAAAGGTTTGCTGGCGAAAGCAGTCCTGGATGAGAGATAAAAAAAAACCGCTGGAGTGACCAGCGGAAAATGCTTGCATGGATATACTCGACATAATTCAAGTTGCATTTGCATCAACTCGACCTATGGAGAGTCGCGATATGTGTTTTGCTTTTTACGCTACCAGGCATTTTGTACCCGATAACGACTCATTAAGAATTTTACTGCTTTTAAGCTAAATGACAGTTAAACAAGGGTTATCCAGTTCTGTTGCTGCGGCAGCTACGTGCCTGATCTGCTCATTTTCATCCATAAACATACAGCGATTACGTCCGGTCAGCTTTCCCTGATACATAGCACGGTCTGCCCGCCCCATGACGACATCAAGTGTTTCACCTGGTTTTGCCCGGCTAATTCCTGCCGTTGCAGTAATGTGAAGTTCACCTTGCAGATACGCTATCTGATTACCTGCAATCAATTCACAAATACGCAGCCCCGCCATACAGGCGTCTACATCTGTAGACGCCTTGATCATAATTACGAACTCCTCGCCACCATAGCGATAGACCGATTCATTGTGCCGCATCCAGGTGGCGAGATTTTCTGCAAGAGTTCGTAAAACCACATCACCAATTAAATGCCCCAGCGTATCGTTAACACTCTTAAAGCGATCGATATCCAGCAATAGCAAATAAAACTTGTCTGGTTCGGCGTTGAGTAACTGGCGATCGAAGGATTCATCAAGTACTCGTCGACCTGGTAAACCAGTAAGGATATCCATATTACTGCGGATATTCAGAAGATATATTTTGTAGTCCATGACCGCCGAAGTAAAAGCCAGCAAGGTATTTTGAAAGCGGTCAAAATCGGTTGACTGCCAACGTTTTTCGGCAATAGAGGTCAATAATTCACGTCCCTGCAGGTGCATTTCCTCATGTGCCAGGCTTATCAAACGTACATATTCTATTTCTTCCTCTGTCATCACCAGATGTGCGTTCAGCCATTGTCCAAAACGACAGAGAAAATGGGAATGAGCATCAGAGAGTTCCGGGTGCGAAATGTCCTTTGCGACAACACAGCGAAACATTTTCACCAGCCACTGATAATGCGCATCGATAGACTTATTGAGATCTAACAGGATTGCATCAATTTGAGCCGTTTTCTTAATCATCGCCATTCCTTCTTCATCATGTCCTGTCAAAGATTTTAGCGAGATAAAAGAAAACTTATGTCAATTTAGGCATAGTTAAGATATTTAATAAACTGAGCAAATTAACTCATTGAAATATGCATGGGGTATTACCGGATAGCGTTAACCATCCGGTAATTGGCTGGTGTTTTATTTTTGTAGATGATGAACGCGGACGACCGGTGGACTCGATTTCTTGTCCAGACTACCGCTGATATTAATCATCTGATCTGGCTGAACTTCTCGTCCATCGAAAACAGCTGCCGGAATAATCACATTTATTTCTCCTGATTTATCGCGAAAGAGATAGTTATCTTCCCCTTTTTGAGAAATCAGATTACCGCGTAATGAAACCGTCGCACCATCATGCATAGATTTTGCAAAATCAACAGTCATTTTTTTTGCATCATCAGTACCACGATAACCATCTTCAATCGCGTGTGGGGGCGGCGGCGCTGCGTCCTGTTTTAAACCACCTTCATCAGCAGCAAACGCATAGGGCATAACCAGAAAGCTTATAACTGCTAAGGCCTTAAATTTCATTATTTCCCCCTGGATATTTTACTAAGTGTGATTAAGCCTGGTTGGTACTCATCATTTTTACAACCATGACGGGCGCTATTTCGGAACAATCAGCAAACTCAATCCCCTTTGCGATATGTCATACTGAATAAGGCACTAATATCCATCTGGACCGTTGCGGAAAAGAAAAATGAAATTAAAGCCTGAAAATATTGTTCTGCTTAATCAACAGCATTCCACTTCATATTTGACCGCCACGTTGGGCGAATATTTGATTCGTCACAATTTGCGTCTGACCACGGCGGAATCATGCACTGGAGGGAAACTGGCCTCAGCACTTTGCGCTGCCAACGACACGCCGAAATTTTATGGCGTGGGATTTGTCACCTTTACCGATAAGGCAAAAGCTAAAATTCTCGGCGTGAGTGAACATAGTCTGGCTGAGTTTACGGCGGTAAGTGAAACCGTTGTCCGGCAAATGGCAGCAGGTGCCAGAGAGCGGGCCGGGACAGATATCAGCATTGCGATAACCGGATATGGTGGCCCTGAAGGCGGTGACGACGGTACGCCAGCTGGTACCGTCTGGTTTGGCTGGAATATTTCCGGTCAGCCTTTTACCGCCGTACAGCAATTCTCCGGGGATTGCGAACAAGTACTGGCGCAATCTGTTCGCTTCGCCCTTGCACAATTGCTGCTTTTACTCCCCTGACAGGATGAAAAAAACGGGCCGTAATGTCAGGCCCGTACTCGTCTTAACTCAGTCCGCGATTTTTTAGCATCGCTTCAATACGCGGTGCATGACCGCGCCACCGGGTATACAGTTGCTCCAGATCAGAACTGTTTCCGCGAGACAAAATATCTTCCCGGAAACGCTGACCATTTTCACGGCTCAAGCCACCTTGTTCAACAAACCACTGATAGCCATCATCCGCCAGCATTTGCGTCCACAAATAGGCGTAGTATCCCGCTGCATAACCGCCACCAAAAATATGAGCAAAGTAACTGCTGCGATAACGTGGTGGCACAGCCTGCAAATCCATACCTTCCGCTACAAGCGCTTGTTTTTCAAAAATATCAACGTGTTGTCTGGCTTCTTCTGATTCAAGACAGTGCCAACGCATATCCAGCAAAGCCGCACTCAATAGCTCGCTCATCTCATAGCCCTTATTGAACAAACTGGCATTGAGCATCTTGTCGCGTAATGTTTCAGGCATGGCTTCCCCTGACAGATAATGACGCGCATAGCGGGCAAAGACCTGCGGATGGGTAGCCCAGTGTTCATTTATCTGCGACGGGAATTCTACAAAGTCACGGGGTGTATTTGTGCCGGAAAGCGTGGCGTATCGCTGACTGGCGAACAAACCATGCAATGTGTGCCCAAATTCATGGAACAATGTAATGACATCATCCCAGAGTAGTAATGCGGTTTCTCCTTCCGCAGGTTTCTGGAAGTTACAGACGTTGTAAATGACTGGCCGGGTTTCATTAAGTGTAGATTGTTCGACAAAATTGCCCATCCATGCGCCACCACTTTTTGAGTCTCGGGCAAAAAAATCACCGTAGAACAATGCCATGCCGACACCATCATGGTCGAATATTTCCCATACCCGGACATCCGGGTGATACACCGGGATATCATAGCGCTCGACAAAACGCACACCAAATAGCTGGGTTGCCGTCCAGAAAACCCCCTCTTTCAATACGTTATCAAGCGCGAAGTAAGGTTTAAGCTGAGATTCATCAATAGCATATTTTTCGCGACGAACCTGTTCAGCATAAAAAGCCCAGTCCCACGCTTCAGCGGTAAATCCCCCCTGCTCCTCATCGATCACCTGCTGAATATCCGCACATTCCGTCAGTGCGCGTTCACGTGCAGCCGGAACGATTTCACGCATAAAATTTAGCGCTGCTTCAGGCGTTTTAGCCATTTGGTCGGAAATCTTCCATGCTGCGTAATGTTCAAATCCCAGCAACTGCGCCTGACGGGCACGAATTTCAACCAGACGCTGAATAAGGGCTCTTGTATCATTCGCATCGTTTTTCTCTGCCCGTGACCATCCTGCGGCAAATAAATTTTTCCGGGTCTGACGATCCTGTAAAGAAGCAAGTAGCGGTTGTTGAGTGGTATTGATCAACGGGATCAACCAGCGATCATGCAACCCTTTTTCATGGGCGGCATCTACACAAATGGTGATTTCCTGTGGGCTTAATCCCGCCAGTTGCTCAATATCATCAACGATTAGCCCGCCCGACTTACTGGCAGCCAACAAGCGTTGATTAAACTGGCTGGTAAGTGTAGCGGCTTCTGTATTCAGTCGTTTCAGTTGTTCTTTGTCGCTTTCATTGAGTCTTGCACCTGCGAGCACAAAACGCTGGTGGATCACATCCAACAAGCGTAGTGACTCGGCATCCAGCTCCAAATCTGCCCGTCCCTGCCAGACTTCATCAACACGCGCAAACAATGCGCTATTGAGATAAATTTCATTCGCCAGCTGAGCCAGTTCCGCAGAAAACTCTTCATCCAGCCGTTGCAGCTCATCGTTAGTGTGTGCTGACGTCATGGCAAAGAATACGCTGGTAACACGGTTTAATAATTCCCCGCTTTGTTCCAGGGCGAGGATCGTATTGGTAAAATCGGGGGCGGCATTAACTTGCAATATTGCCGCAATTTCTGCCCTTTTCTGTCGCATTCCTTCGTCAAATGCAGGGCGGTAATGGCTATCTTTAATCAGGTCAAAATGCGGGGCCTGGTACGGTAAAACGCTTTTGCTCAAAAATGGATTCGTGTTCGGCATATCTTGCTCCAGTTCAGCTCTTCCCCTTAGGTTAAGCATTGGCGGTTACAGGCGCAATGTTGTAATCCTTATTACCCGCCCTCAGTTAACGCGTGCTATGTTATTAGCTTCCGAAAAGTGCTGAGGAACAGTGAAATGATCGTTTTAGTTACCGGGGCTACTGCAGGTTTTGGGGAAAGCATCACGCGTCGTTTTATCCAGAACGGCCATAAAGTTATAGCGACCGGGCGTCGCCAGGAGCGACTTCAGGAGTTGAAAGATGAATTAGGCGCAAACTTATTCATCGCCCAGCTCGATGTACGTAATCGGGCAGCCATTGAAGAGATGCTTGAATCGTTACCGCCTGAGTTTCGCGACATTGATATTTTAGTGAATAACGCCGGTCTGGCACTGGGGCTGGAACCTGCCCATAAAGCCAATGTTGAAGACTGGGAAACGATGATCGATACCAACAATAAAGGGCTGATTTATATGACTCGCGCTGTACTGCCAGGCATGGTTGAGCGCAATCGGGGGCATATTATTAATATCGGTTCCACGGCAGGTAGCTGGCCCTATGCTGGTGGCAACGTCTATGGCGCCACAAAAGCGTTTGTCCGTCAGTTCAGTCTGAATTTACGTACAGATTTACATGGTACAGCGGTACGTGTAACAGATATTGAACCCGGTTTAGTCGGCGGCACTGAATTTTCTAACGTCCGCTTTAAAGGCGACGATGATAAAGCCGGTAAAACTTACGAAAATACCGTTGCGCTGACGCCAGAAGATATAACTGAAGCGGTCTGGTGGGTTTCAACTCTACCCGCGCATGTCAATGTGAATACCCTTGAAATTATGCCCGTTACCCAAACTTATGCGGGTCTAAACATTCATCGCCAGTAATTTTATACCCGGCTTAATCGCCGGGTTATAGCTTAAGGCAAAAAAGTGGTAAACTCGTAAGGTTTACTCACTGAAAAGCCAGAACAATGACCGTCGAAACACAACTCAATCCCACACAACCTGTTAATCAACAGATTTATCGTATTCTTCGTCGCGACATTGTGCATTGCCTGATTCCGCCAGGTACTCCGCTGTCAGAAAAAGAGGTTTCTGTACGTTTTAATGTTTCGCGCCAACCAGTGCGAGAAGCATTTATTAAACTGGCTGAAAACGGCCTTATTCAGATACGTCCGCAACGTGGAAGTTACGTAACTAAAATTTCACTTTCACAGGTACTAAACGGCTGTTTTGTACGGCAGGCCATTGAATGTGCTGTTGCGCGCCGCGCCGCTTCGATGATTACCGAAGGCCAGTGTTATCAACTGGAACAAAACCTGCAGCTACAACGTATTGCCATTGAGCGTAAACAACTAAACGACTTTTTCGATTTGGATGATGATTTTCATCAGAAGCTGGCAACCATTGCCAATTGTCAGTTAGCCTGGGATACCGTAGAGAATATTAAAGCCACCATAGACCGGGTGCGTTATATGAGTCTCGATCACGTATCACCCCCTGATATGCTGTTGCGCCAGCATCTGGATATTTTTACAGCTCTGCAAAACCGCGATGGTGATGCAGTCGAAAAAGCAATGACGATCCACTTGCAAGAAATTGGCGAATCCGTTCGTTTAATTCGCCAGGAGAACAGTGACTGGTTTAGTGAAGATTAATATCCGCCTGAATACATGCCGGATACAGGTGATTATCCGGCATGTTACAAAATTTTATAATTGCTTTACCTCCGACAATAATCATTATTCTTTTTAGCGCTATTCCCCCTTGAAAATGTCAACTGATGCCATCAGATAATCCTTACCGCGATTATGGTAATAAATACCCTTCCTTACATGCATATATTCATCAAAAAAGATGTGAATTTGATCAAAAACAAAAAAATTAAATGTAAAGAAGCGTATTTATATGGCGCCCGTTACGTGGGCTTCGACTGTAATTCAGAAAGGAGAAAAACACCTATGACGACCTACGATCGTAACCGTAACGCAATTACCATCGGCAGCCGCGTAATGGTTAGCGGAACTGGCCATACTGGTAAAATCTTGTCCATTGACACTGAAGGTCTGACCGCTGAAGAAATCCGCCGTGGCAAAACCGCAGTAGTTGAGGGATGCGAAGAAAAACTGTCCCCTATGGATCTGATCCGCCTTGGCATGAACTAATGGCGTGATTTCAGCCTCTTTATCTGGCCTACAAACTCTTTTATTTCAATCAATTTTCACGAGTTTGCAGGCCTGATATGTCGTTCAAATTACTTTAGTTTTGCCGCGTATTTTGCCACCGCGACCTTTGCACCTTCTGCCAGAAGCAATTGATATGCTGCGCTAACTTTAGCAGTGAAAGTTGTCACTTTTGGTAATTCCACACCAAAGATCGCTTCTATCGCAAACAAGGCCTTAACGCGTTCTTCACCTTCTTTACTGCCAGCCACCGCTTTCTGCAGCAACGGTAATAGCGGATCACTCACTTCAATCGCATTTCCCTGCTCGTCCACACCGCCGACATAGCGCATCCATGCTGCAACACCTAACGCCAGTAAATCAAATTCACTATTATGGGCAAGATGCCAGCGTACTGAATCCAGCATTCTCTGCGGCAGCTTCTGACTGCCATCCATGGCAATCTGCCATGTCCGATGGCGTAATGCCGGATTGCTGTAACGCGCAATCAAGGAATCCGCGTATTTAGCTAAATCAACACCTTGTACTTTTAACGTCGGTGCTTGCTCCTGGAGCATAAGTGAATGTGCCGCCAGGCGGTAATTCTCATCAGCCATACAATCGTTAATATGCTGATAACCTGCCAGATACCCAAGATACGCCAGGAAAGAGTGGC
>ERZ1034915.891-NODE-891-length-18396-cov-648.781637_pt1 | contig 18396 bp, 28 predicted proteins | sample MGYA00520592_ERZ1034915 | MGnify/ENA primary metagenome ERZ1034915 (study PRJEB33766, sample SAMN09781787) | gut metagenome | biome: gut microbiome | host: Homo sapiens | place: Madagascar | study: EMG produced TPA metagenomics assembly of the PRJNA485056 data... | reverse complement strand
TAAAATTACGGTTGGTTTTTTCATTCAGATATTTTAAAATTTCAGAATAAGGAATTGCCTTATCAGGTTTACCTGACATATTATTATTAATTGATTTATTAATTGATATATTAGATGATATATTATCTTTAAAGTTTTCTTTAATACCCTCTTTAAATTTTCTTTTAGGGGTGTTAAAGTTTTCTTTAATACCCTCATTAATTTTATTTAAAGAGGGGTAAATAAATCTTTTATCTATTTCTTTTCCTGAATAACTATATTCTAATTTTATGTATCCCTTCTCTTGTAACTTTCTTAATGTGTTTGAAATTGTTACTTTTGTTTTCCCGTATCTCGTAGCCAAGTAAGCATTAGACGGAAATATACTTCCATAAGAGTTAGCCATGGTGTAAATCTCACCAAACAGAAGTTTTTCAAAATCATTTAAATCCGTGGCTTCAATTATCGAAGCAGGTATTTGATTAAAAAATAAAGTACTCTGTTCCATAATCTCAGCCCTCACTAATTAAAACTAACTCACCATCTCGAATATTGAATTTATACGAATCGATATTAGCTGTGATATATTCTTCGCTATTTCCTTTTTTCATCGAAATTTTTACTTCTGTATTTAAAGGGAAAGTCGAAAGTAAGCCTACAACTTCATTTGTTTTCATTTAAACCACCGTAAATTGCCTACATAGTTGTTGGCTTTATTACCATCCATATGCTTTACATTAGGCAACCCTTCTGGATTTTCTATAAATGTTTGGGCAACAAGCTGATGCATAAATGGTGTAACTTTCTTGCCATTTTCTAGCCTAAAGCTATATCTTGGGCGCTGATCAGAGCTTGTATTTAATTTCAATTTTCTGCGGAGATTTCCAGTCAACACTTGACGAAGATTTCCGTAATTGCTTATTTCGTATTCTCCTGCTATCTTTCCAACTATACGAGGAGAATTTATATACTCTAATTTTTTCCAAATTTCTTGAGTCATTTGTTTTCCTCCGTTTAATAGGTTAACGCTGGGTCTCCGTGAGTACATAGCGTTAGGTACTTACATGTCCTTCCTGCACAAAGCCTATTGAAATTTAATTAGAATGGTAATTGATCATCACTGATTTCCATTGGTGAGCCTCCAAATGAAGCAAATTCTGAACGACACAAGAAGTTTTTAATTTCTGTACCTGTAGCTTCTCGTTCGATACCATTTTTATCTGTATAAGTGCCTGTACGCTCTTTGACCTTGATAAATACTCGTTTATTTTTAAGAAATTTAAGCGTTTCTTCGTTGTGTCCATAATCAATTGGAGCAATTGCTTGATTGTTGTCTTCAATACTTGCTAAAATGCGTTGAAGACTTCCCTCTGACCACGGTTGATTAAACAATAACCAGCTATTCGCAAACTCTCCATTATTTCCTTCGATATCAAATTTAAACATTGGATCGCCATTTTTAGATTTTTGATTCTTTACATCAACAATTTTGGCAATATGTACACCTGCTTCAAATCCTTGTCCTGTCAATGGGCTCATTTCATTTCTGTTGTATTGCATTATTTTTGTTCTCCCTCTTCTTTAGTTTTTGTTTGTTTTACTTCTTGACCAAATTTAAATAAATCTTCAATTTTACAAGCGGTGCGATTGTCAAGACGGTTTTTAGCATACACACCATCACTGCCTTCTAAAATAGCACCTCTGCCATGTGTGGCTGGATTCACTTGAATACGCCCCACAACATCTGTCAAGCCTAAAAGCTGATTTAACACTTGACTTCGAATTTGCGGAATGTATTCCGTTAATTTTGTACCATCTTCTAAATCTACATCCCGTTTATCTTCCCAAGCTGTGATATAGATATTGATAGGCAATGCATAAATCATTGTGATCAATCGTAAAAAATAATTCGTATAGTCTCCGTAATCTTGAATCTCATTACGAATACCATTTTTACTTTTTAGTCCTCGTGCCACAAACCAATCTTTCTCAAATGCCGTAATATTATCAATGACTAAAGTGTGATACTCTTTGATAATATCCTTTCCTTCTTCAAGAAATTCTTTCATGGATTGAATAGGATTTTCACGATTAAAAGAAATAATGTCAACATTATCCATCCCTGCTAACACACGGCTAGAATTATCTAAATCAAGAACAAGCACTTTACCTGTCAGACCTTTGATGGCACTTGTTTTTCCAAGACCAGGCTTTCCATAAAGCAACACTCTCCAATTATGTGTGCGACTTATTTCCGTTGCTTTTTTTATTTCTAAAGCCATAAATATCTCCCTCCTATTCATCCCATTTAATGGCTGACTTTTTAGGTTTCAAAACAATGTATGGTTCCAAATCTTGATAAACTTCTTCTCCAAATTTCTTTTCGAGTTTTGCGATTGTCAAGGGTTCTACACTGTCATAGCCATACTTTTTAATCAACGCTGCCTTAACCTCTGGAGGAGCAACGATTGTTCTCGTAAACTGCGGGTCACCGTAAGACAATCGAGTGAACACTTGTCCTTCATCAAGGCGCTTCTTAATTTCTTTTTCGGCTTCTTTTTTCATCTTATCTGCGACTTTCACAGCTGCTAAGAACGATGTCAAATCACTGTTATTCATCTCTTTAATCATGGATGGACGAAACTCAATAACCTCTCCTGTTTCTGCATCCATAGGCAGTAATTTTAATTCCATTTTTGAAATTCCTCCTATGATTTGCTATAATTTAAGCAAATCCTATAAAATATATGTATTTTTGCTTGTTCCTAGTTCCCGCTAGGAGCTTTTTATTTTTCTCTGAACTCGTTGATATCAACTTCCAGAGCGTCTGCTATTTTGCATACCGTTTTAAATGACGGATCATCTGTCTTTTTCAACTTCATTTGTGAAAAATACTGTCTTGATATTCCAGTCATCTTCGACAAACGATAAACAGAGATATTTTTTTCCTTTAAAATTTTTTCTATTTTATTCCACATACCACTTGTTGTATCCTTTTCCTATACTCCATTCAGTTGAAAGCGTTAACTCCTTTTTGATATAATAACTCACGAATATCCCTTGTCCAGTGGTTTATTCAAAATATTATAGAAAGGAGAAATATATGCTTTTAGAAATTACTACTAAAAACGGAGAAAATATCCAAATTCCTGATTATGAAGAAATTAGATATTCAACCGGCATGTCAGAAAAAATCCATACTGATGACTTATCTAACTTTTTAATATCTGGATACACATATAACATCAAAAGTGCAGATGGATATTTATCAATAGTTGGTTCAGAAGTAGCTCGAATCCAATTATTCAATAATTAAATTGGTAATATGACCAATTTTTAACAACTCAGTTATGGCTGCAACCATTTCAGGGTTGTTTTTTGTTTCTTCCATATGAAGTACTTCAATTGAAAACTTTGTAATTGCTTCTTTTAAAGTCATTTTTTCTCCTTTAATTTTTATTTTGTCATGTAGCGTTGATAGTCAAGAGCATCGTCAAATGTTCGTGTAACTTTGCCCGTATACACTTCCCAGCGCTTAGCAATAATAAATTTCGTTACGATACGACCGTCTGTCGTTTCAAATTGATCTGCAATTAGCATGTTGTCTCCTTCCTAATCACTCATTTTTATTTAAATAGCTCCCAATTTTTCCCTATCCACTCTACAAATGGATCACGTGGATACCGCGTTTTAGTTCCAACTTTTATTTTAGGCAAACTAGGACATGGTTTTATATTGTCATCAAACCAAGGAACACTTACACCAGCTAACTCTGCTGCTTCGTTTTTGGTCATAAGTAATGAATAATCAAAATCATTTCTCCCTTTTCGTTTTGCCATCTTTCACTCCTTTCTATGCACAATTGCATTTAAGCGCTCTGCGATAATATTCAAAGGCCAGATATTTGCATGTTTGCCTGCAAAGAATTCGTATACTATCTCGCCTGTTTCTACGACAACTATTTGATATGAAATTGTTTGCATGGTATAATATCCTTACATAGGTTCTCAGCTCACTGCTCTGCGGTGAGCTTTTTCTTTTTTCTCCGTATAAAACTAAAGATAATAATTTAGGATAGTTTCTTAACAGTAATTTCATACCCATTTTTTAAAATCGCTTCATTTCCTACTAGAGATAAGATAACTTCATTATCCTTAGTAACAGTGATTTCTAAATTTTCTAGTGTTTGTTTAACAATCAATTTGTCAGACAAACACTTTTTTAATTCCTCCATGTCTTTATTATCTGTAATAATTTGATGAGCAATTACAGATAATTTACAAAGCTGCTCGTCATGTTCAAGCCCTAGTTCATAAATGTCGTTGATTGCTTCAAGGACTTCATGGATTAGGGTTTCTTCTTCTTGTTGTTTAGTTAATCCAGCAGCAAGTGTAATTTTTTGCTCCACGGGTGAGTATTGTCCCACATCACCGTGATTAGCAATTAATCTATCATCATAATCAATATTGATGATATAGCCACCTATTTTTATTTGTTTCATGTTGATTAGTTTCTTTCTAACTTGCATGCTTTTCAATCAAAGGCACAGAAATTCTGTGTTCTCTTCCTAAAAAAATATCATCGTAACCGACTTTGTATATAGCCATAAATTGTTTAGTATAGTGATCTTTTAAATTAGTAGAATCCTTTTCCCAATTATTAATTGTATTAGAGGTTACACCTAATAGATCAGCTACTTCTTTTTGAGTAAATCCTGCCCTCTCTCGAAGAGTTCTTAATGTCTCACCCATACTGGCTCCTTTCTTAATCTAATATTCTGCTTTCGCAGTATGGGAAGACGAGGAATCGAACCTCTTCGCCAGTAGTCTCCCCTGTGGCTAGTGCCACGTATCATAACTCCGTGATATAATATTGGTGTCTAATCAAAAATTATATATAGGAGATTTTTATGAACAAAGATTATTTAACGTCGCCTTTTAACGACAAAAATTTAAATGCTGCTCTTTCAACAGCGCATTCCATCCAGCAACATAATGAAGCAATATTGTCTGTTATTAATGGTATACCCAAAATTGACTTATCTCACGTATATACAATTTCAGATAACACGCTTAAAATATTGAATGACACTCTTAGCGCTCCTTACTTACAAGATGCACTTGATTCTATTCACACTGCTTCAAGGGTAATACAATCTTTTACTCAACCAAATTACCTACATCAAATCCAAGAAATAACTAAAAATTATTCTAATTTAATAAAAGCAATTTCTACTCCGTATCAAAACCTTGAATTATCCAATATACTTAGAAATCTTGAGTCATTTGTCGAAGATGAGGCCATAAACACCGATGAGAAGATAGAGACCAATGATCTGCCAAGTAACTCCAAAAGCGAAGTAGATATAGTAACTAAAGAAAAGAAGATACAAGCGTTGCAAAATGCGTTTTTTGAGTTTGTTATCTCTTGCAAGCTTCTTAAAGAATCTCTTAATCATAATATCTCCTATTCTTTTGACAGATTGTTATCTAACTATGGCTTTTCAACAGCTTTATCAGGCTTAATAACTCTAATAAAGCCTAACGATCCATTATCCCCAATAACGATATTCTTAATCATGGGTATTGTTCAAGAAATATTTAGAGAAAAATAATCTCTGCCCCACTGGGGCTTTTTATTTACCAAACTCACTACTTACGTCGAGGTGAATACGCCGTGTACCTACAGTCGCAACATCGTTCCGTCCGCCGTACTAAATATTGCTATGTTTGTTCGCTCGTTTGACTTTATGAATTTATTATAACACAGAATTTCTGTGTCGTCAATTAAAAATTGTATAAATCACAAAAAAATTGTGTTATCTAAATTTATTTGTTATTATATTTATATGGAAAAATACGAACTGGAACGACGAAAAATTGTTGCTGAAAACATAAAAAAACTAATAAAAGAAAAAGGTATTACTCAAAAACAGCTTGCCAAAGAAATTGGAATGTCTCAAAATATTATTACTGAATATGTCAAACTACGCTCTTTCCCGCCGGGTGGCGTACTCCAAAAAATTGCGGATTATTTTGAAGTAAAAAAATCAGATATTGATACAACGTGGAAAAAAGATGTCAATTCTGAATATACAGTGTATATAAACGAAACCATAGATAATATGAAAAAACTTGATGAAGAACGTCAAGAAAATGTATTGAACTTTTCTAAAAATCAACTTCAAGAACAAAACCAAGAAATTGAGAAAGAGAAAGTAATTGCACTAGATAAGGAAAATTCCAATAATACCGATATTGATGATGATGGCATTGATTGGAATGAATGGGTCGCCTTTGATGGTAAACCTATGACTGATCACGATAAACAAGTATTAAAAGATTATTTTGGTGATGAATTGAAAGATTAAAAATTATGACAGAGTCTGAAATTATTGAATATATTATTAAAGATATTGAATCTTTAGGATATGAGACAATAGTTCTTCCTCTTGATCGCCCCTATACAAATGGCAAAAGAAAAATTGTTACATATCCTTTACCTATAACGCCTTTTAAAATGGCTCATGAATTTATTCATGCCAAGTATAAAGATATGTGTAGAAAATCTCCATGTGATACAACTAGTCCTCACGAAAAACGAGCCAATAAGGAAGCAGTTCTTTTTCTATGGGATCTTTTTGAGAAAAACGGAGGAACCTCCGAGAATATTTCACAATTTATTGAATTAACTGGCTGTCCAGAAAAAATGACCAAAATTTGTGTTCTTCAATCTAAGATAAGAGATTGGAGTAGAGAAGAGATTCCTTATCAAGTTTATAGCTATTTGAATAAAATTGACGAAGAGCCTGATACTTGGAATTTATATCAAATAATGGCTGCCTGCAACATAGACTGCAAATGGGAGCAATTGGTAAATAAAACAATCAAAGAATACTACTTCAGCCACTTTCAATCTGGGAGAGTTGGATAACAAACAATTAAATAGATTATTCACACTCGTCACACAAAATATAAAGGAGAAAAAATGTCAATTACTGATGAATTAACAAAACTTAAAGAATTACTGGATGCAGGAGTCATTACACAGAAAGAGTTTGCGGAGTTAAAAGAGCGTGCGCTAAGAAGTTCTAAAAGTGAGTTAAATGACACAACAAATTTAGAGCATATAAAAGAAGAACCAATGTCTGAAGTAAAAATTTTTGATAAATCTCACTGCGCTTCTTGTGGTAAAAAAATTAATTTTGCAAATCGTTATCAATTGAAAGATAAATCTTATATTTGCGGAGATTGTTTAAAAAATGCAGGCTTCAACTTTGGTACAGAAGATTTAACATATCTAAAAACCACAGTCACACTTTCCTCGCTATTCAATGATCACTCTTCACATACTCAAAATACTAAAATAGACCCCCATGCTATTAAATGTCCTAAATGTAAAAGTACAAATGTACAATTCATGCAACAAGGGAAAAAAGCTTTTTCTATTGGTAAAGCAGTCGGTGGAGCTGTATTAACAGGGGGAATTGGAACATTAGCTGGTTTTGCTGGTAAAAAAGGGAAAAAACAGTGGTTCTGTCAAAACTGTAATAATACTTTTGAAACTAAAAAGTAAACAAAAAATCCGTCCTAAACTTTGGCGAGCCTGGACGGATTTAAATAAGTGAGTACAGAAACAACACGTCAAACGTGTGTTTTCTTGTACTTTATTTTAGCATAAAACGTTAGAAAGAGACAATTGATATGGCATATTTCAGAAAACGTTCAAATGGCTGGGAATATCGAATATCTTATAAAGATTCCGAAGGAAAACATAAAATCAAATCAAAAAGTGGCTTCAAAACAAAATCTGAAGCTAGTCATGCTGCTATAGAAGCTGAAATGGCACTCCATCAAAATATTTTAGCTGATAAGAATATCTTGCTTTCTGACTTTTTTAAAAACTGGGCTGAAATCCACAAAAAGCCTCATATATCTGAAGTAACCTGGCAAAAATATAAACAGACAATGCGCCATATAGATATGTTTCTAAAAAACAAAAAAGTTACGGATATTACTGCAACATATTATCAAGAAATACTAAATCAATTTGGATTAAAGTATTCTCAAGAAACTATAGAAAATTTTCATTATCATATTAAATCAGCTATGAAAATTGCTGTTCATGAAAAAATAATAGATGAAAATTTTGCTGAATTTGTCAAAGCAAAATCACAAAAAGCAAAAAGATCACTTGATGATAAATTTCTACAAGAAGACGAATATCTAAAATTAATCGAGGAAACAGAAAATAATATAAAATACAAAAGCTATTTTGCACTTTATATTATAGCAGTAACTGGGTTGAGATTTGCAGAAGCTCTTGGTTTAACCTGGGCTGATATTGATTGGGATAATGAAATATTATCTATAAATAAGACTTGGAACTACTCAATCACCAATGATTGGGCTGATACAAAAAATGAAGCTTCAAAAAGAAAAGTTCCTATTTCCAGTAAAACACTTAGTATTTTGAAAGAATACAAAAAAACTTATTGGGAACCTAATAAATATAACCGTATAATATATGGAGTTTCAAACTCTGCCTGTAATAAAACATTGAAAAAACTAACTAATAGAAATGTACATCCTCATTCCTTAAGGCATACATATGCATCATTCTTAATTCTGAAAGGGGTGGATTTAATTTCAATATCAAAACTTCTTGGACACGAAAACCTGAATATCACTTTGAAAGTGTATGCACATCAACTTGAAGAATTAGAAAATAAAAATCATAATACAGTAAGAAATATATTTAATGAATTATAAGTTCGACCTAAATTCGACCTAAAAAATTTTATATTGCATTTAATCGCATTATATCCTACAATACAAAAACCGCTTAACAAAGCGGCTTTCAATATAATACAATCAAATACAATCTATTGTGAAAGGCGGCAGACGGATTTGAACCGACGATCAAGCTTTTGCAGAGCCATGCCTTACCACTTGGCTATGCCGCCACAACATTAACCATTATATCGAAATTTAAGGATAAAAGCAAGAACTTTTACAGTTTCTCAGATTTTACTCCACAAGGCAAAATGAAAAGCCCTAAGCATTTCCTCTTAGAACTTTTCTTTTTTCTCAAAGTATTATCGCAATTAATTTGCTGCTTTTTCTAAAGCTTGAATACGTTTTTCTTGACTAATAATTTCTGTAGCCAAATCTTTGAAGGTAATTGCGTTCATCAGATGGTCTTGCGCATGTACCATATAGAGATCGATTTCTGTATGGATACCTTGTGCTTCTTTTGTCAGCATATCTGTTTGAACATCATGGGCTTGGAGCAACTCTTGGTTAGACTCCTGAAGCGATTTTTCTGCTGCTTCAAAATCTCCATCTTTTGCTTGTTGGATTGCTTGAAAGGCTAAGCCTTTAGCATTTCCACCATGCATGATGATTCCCATCACAATTTCCATTCTTTCTTCGTTCATTACTTCCCCTTTTATTTCGTCGTCTTTACTTCTTTTATTTCATTAAAGCTTCTGCTGCTTCAAGGACTTTATCACCGCGCATCATACCGTAGTCTTGCATTTTGATTACATCCATTGGTACATCAGCAGCTTGTGCTTTCTTTTGTACCTCTGCCTTCATGAAGCCTACTTGAGGGCCTAGGAGAAGGACATCTGGTTTAGGGGTAGCAGCAAGCATGTTATCGATGTCTGCTGTTGATTTTGCGAAAATTTCGTAATCCAATCCTTTATCTGCTGCTGCTTTTTGCATTTTAGAAACCAAAAGTGATGTTGACATGCCTGCTGCGCAAGCTAAAGCGATTATTTTATCAGCCATAATTATTTTTCCTTCTTTTTCTTTTTATAGTCTTAAGTATACCGCTTTCATCATTATTTTGCAAGTGTTTTCATATAGACAGAGAGAGACTTTAGATACTGTCCCCATTCTCTTTAATGAGTGCTTGATACCAATAGTAAGAATCCTTAGGAATTCGTTTCAGGCTCCCTTCCATACTTTCATCCTGATCAACATACACAAAGCCATAGCGTTTCTGATAACCGTTCAACCAACTGAGTAAGTCAGTGTAAGACCATGTATGATAACCAATCACTTGAACGCCATCCGTTAAGGCCTCTTTTATAGCTTTCACATGACTTTCCAGATACTTGATACGGTAATCATCATGAATTTGTCCTGCCTCAAGCTTGTCGTATTCTCCTAGCCCATTTTCCGTAATCATCACAGGTATGCGGTAACGGCTGGCAATTCGACGTAATGCGATACGCAGTCCCATTGGATCAATTTCCCAATCCCAGTTTGTACGTTCAACGGCAGGATTAGTTACTCGTTTGTACAAGCCCGGAATACCTTGGTCACCTCCTGAACCTTTGACTCCAGTCGTGTTCATTTTACCAAGTGTTACTCCACCTTCGCGTGGATTCCAAGCATTGGCAGCCGTTTGATAATAATTAATCCCTAAAAAGTCTGGTCGAGCTGATTTTAAGAGTTCAAAATCGCCTTCTTCGGTTTCAAACATCAGATCATTTTCTTTAAGATAATTCAAAGCTACAATAGGATATTCACCGTAGCAATAGACATCCATCCAAAAATGGGCAAACATTTCCTCTGCATTTTCAGCTGCCAAGACATTAAGCGGGTCAGAATCAATCGCGTAGTTTGGGGTGTAAGCAAAGGAAGGACCAATTTGACCGGGCATATCCATTTCATGAAAAGCGTTGATTACAGCTGCATTAGCCAAATTTGCATGGTGATTGACTTGATAAAACAGCTTCATATCTACCTTACCAGGTGGGTGCGTGGCCAGGATCCAGCCATGTTGTGTAAAGATGTTTTGTTCATTCAAGGACACCCAATATTTCACTTTTCCTTTAAAAGCTGTAAATAATGTTTGCGCATAATGGACAAAATCCTCAATAATCTGACGACTTTCCCAACCTTGATATTCTTCTTCAAGAGCTTGTGGTAAATCCCAATGGTAGAGAGTCACTACCGGTTCAATATGATTGGCAATCAACTCATCAACCAAATCCATATAGAATTGTAAGCCTTGTGAATTAATTTCGCCGCGTCCTTCAGGAAAAATACGGGTCCAAGCAATTGAAAAACGATAAGATTTCAATCCCATTTCAGCCATAAGCGCTACATCTTCTTTGTAGCGATGGTAGTGATCAACAGCAATATCTCCTGTTGTTTCCTTAAACGTTTTCCCTGGTATACGGACAAAATTATCCCAAACCGATGGACCTTTTCCATCCTCGTCATGCGCACCTTCAACCTGGTAAGCTGCCGAGGCCGAGCCCCATAAAAAGTTATCGGGGAAAGCTTTCAGTTTTTTATGTTCCATTATAATTTCTCTCCGTTCGATGCAATAACTTGACTGTACCACTCAAATGAATCCTTCTTCGAGCGTTCCAAGCTGCCATTTCCTTCATTGTCTTTATCTACATAGATAAAACCGTAGCGTTTTTTCATCTCTCCAGTCCCTGCAGAAACGAGATCAATAAAGCCCCATGGTGTGTAGCCCATCAGATCTACGCCATCGTATTCTACAGCATCTTTCATTGCTTCAATGTGTGCTTTCAGATATTCCACACGGTATGGATCGTGAATGCGCCCATCCTCTTCGACTTTATCCACAGCACCAAAACCATTTTCTACAATAAAAAGTGGTTTTTCATAACGCTCATTGAACCAGTTCATGCTATAACGCAGACCTAGTGGGTCAATTTGCCACCCCCATTCTGATGCTTTGACATATTGATTTTTTACCAAATCTCGGTTTTCAATATAATCAAAAGTTGGCGCTCCCAGATTTTCTTGATTTTCCATTTTTTCCGCTGTACTTGGCATATAATTGAGCTTAAGACTTGGATCAAGCTTTTCCGCCTGATCTTTAATAGCAAAACTCATATAATAACTAAAGCCGATATAATCTACTTCTCCTTTGGATAAATCTTCAATATCTTCTGGAGTAATATCTAAATCAAAAGCCTTGCGTTCAAAATATTTAAGCATATAGCTTGGGTAATGTCCACGCGCATGTACATCGGTAAACCATAAACGACGTTGCATGGCAACCTGTGCTGCCATCATATCTTCAGGTTTACATGTTGCAGGATAAATAGGACACATCGCAATCATGCAACCAATTTCGAAATCAGGGTTAATTTTATGTCCGAGATCCACAACTTTGGCAGAAGCAACTAATTCATAGTGTGCCGCTTGATACATAATCTTTTCACGGTTCTCACCCTCTACAAACTTCAACCCAGAGTTCGTAAATGGTGCAAAATCCATATCAAAATTTGCCTGATTATTTATCTCATTAAATGTCATCCAGTATTTAACTTTATCTTTATAGCGGGTCATGACTACTTCAGCAAATCTTACAAAAAAGTCAATCAAGCGGCGATTACGCCAGCCACCATACTCGGTAACCAAATGATAAGGCATTTCAAAATGTGAAAGCGTGATGACGGGCTCAATCCCATTTTTCAAACATTCATCAAACAAATCATCGTAAAATTGAAGGCCTTCTTCATTAGGCTCACGTTCATCTCCATTAGGAAAAATACGAGTCCAAGCAATGGATGTACGGAAACAGTTTACACCTAACTCTGCAAAAAGTTTGACATCCTCTTTATAGCGATGGTAGAAGTCAATGGCTTCATGGTTAGGATAATTTTCACCGGGTAAGACACCATCTGTAATTCGGCGCTCAACTCCGTTTGCTCCAGCAGTCATAACATCGGCCACAGAAACCCCTTTGCCTCCTGCATTCCAGCCACCTTCAAGTTGGTGAGCAGCAACAGCACCGCCCCATAGGAAATCTTTTCTTAAAGTCATTTTTCTTCTCTCTTTCCTCTAATTCTATTGATTTAACTTTAAATCTTTTACAAGATTTGAACTTGTGCGCCCTTTAATTCTTAAAATCCCCCTTTTTCTAGACGCTCCGTTCTCCTCTACAAACATAAGCTCCTCAAGAGTTATTGAGCTTACATTTATACAAGAGAGATTAAGCCAGCGCTTAATCTCTTCTCACTGTTATGCTTGTTCAGCTTGCTCTGCCTCATATGCTTCTTTTTCTTGTTGTACAAGAATTGCATCATATTTTTTAGCAAATGGCCAGTATATCGCACCTGTCACAAAAATCATCAAGGCTTGCCATGCTGCACCTTGCCAACCCCCAACAATCAAACCTGAAAGAATAGGTGGTGTTGTCCATGGGACGAAGATCCCGTTAAACGGTGGGATAATGCCCAGTGCAATAGCTGCATAAGTTCCAAATCCTGAAACGAGTGGTGCAATCAAGAATGGGAAAGCTAAGATTGGGTTTAAGACAATCGGCATACCAAAGAGGACAGGCTCATTGATATTGAAGAAGGCTGGCGCCAATGTTAACTTACCAATAGTTTTCATTTGCACAGAACGTGCACGATAAATCATAAAGATAACGAAACCGAAAGTCATTCCTGAACCCGTAACCGTAATAAACTGATCCATGAAGGCTTGCGTAACAATATGGGCACCGTGATCAAGTGATAAATTCCCTTCTTGGAACAACTTGAGGTTATCGGCGTTGTTAGCCAAGAGTAACGGTGTCATGATCCCACCAATAACTGTGGCTCCATGTACCCCAAACCACCAGATAAATACAGGTAAGAATGCAATTAAGAAGACACCAAGCGGCCCATCTGTAGCATGTTGCAACGGTGTTTGAATTAAAGTATAAATCCATTCAATAGGTGTTTGATCTGTTGTCAATACAGATAAAGCGTAGATTAGCATTGCTACAAAAGTAATAACGAAAGCGGGCACTAGAGCACCAAAGGAATCTGATACATTTGCAGGGACTTGTTCAGGTAGTTTAATACGGATATCTTTTTTCATGAACCATGAGTAAGACCAACCGACCAATAAACCAGCAAGCATAGCAAGGATCATTCCTTTCCCGCCAAGCCAAGCTGCATCGATGACACCATTGACTTGGTATTCTCCCACGACAGCAGAACCGTCAGCAATTTTAGTCACAGTTGAAATAGTGCTTGGTTGAAGCATAACCATGACAATAATAGAAGTCAAACCAGCAGAGGCACCTTCATAGCCTTCACTCTTCACCCAAGAATAAGCAATACCGAAGGCTGCAAAGAGGGCCATAATACCAAATGAAGCAGCATAGGCTTGGTTAAAAATAGGGGCCCAACCAATTTGTGAAATCCAGTCCGCAACATTTTGTTGGGGGAAGTTTGCTAAGATGAGGAAGATTGCTCCAATAATAATGAAAGGTATTGGATACAACATACCGTTTTTAATTGCTGTAACGGCTTTTGTGTTCAAAAATTTCATCATCGGAGGCATCAATTTCTCGTTGATAAATTTATTCATATTTTTACTCCAAAAATTTTATTTTTATTTCATTAGGGCATCTGCAGCCGCAACCACATTTTTGCCATTCATCATGCCATAGTCTTGCATTTTAATTACATCACAAGGAACGCCTGCAGCATTTGCTTTTTTGGTAACCTCTGCTTTCATATAAGAAACCTGGGGTCCCAATAAGAGGACATCTGGTTTGTTCGAACCAGATCCTGCTAACATGTTATCAATCTCTGCTACTGACTTAGCAAAAATTTCATAATCTTTTCCAGCTTCTTTTGCTGCTTGTTGCATCTTCGTTACCAGCAATGATGTTGACATACCTGCTGCACATGCCAGTGCAATAACCTTTTCTGCCATTTTTTCTCCTTATTCTTTTGAGCTCAAGAATATTATAGCGTTTTCTGAAAAGGCTTTCAAACGAAAAAATGAAACACTTTTCCTGTATTGAAACAAGAAACAAATGGCTTAAATTAAGGATTTATCTCTTTAAATTTTGAAATAAATACAAAAAAACTTGCAAAAATTGCAAGTTTTTTAAAACATGTTTCACATTTTGGAACAAATCCGGTACTAATCCTCTAAAAAATGGAGTGTTTTATGAGCCAGAACTTCAAGAACTGCAACAACAGGAAGTTGAGTCGTTAAATTTCCTAGCGGATAAAGTTTAGACCATTCTGGTGTGAGATTATAGAAAAGTTGTAAGTCAGCCAGCCGACCCACTGTACTGTCTTCATTGTTTGTTAATGAAATAATTTGTGCACCTTCTTGCTTGAATTCCAACTCTTTATTAATAATTTGAATCGTTTCTCCTGAGGCCGATAAAATCAACGCAATAACATTGCCTGTGCCATTGATTTGGATAGCTTGAAAAGGATCATTAATAACAAAGGCACGCAAACCTGCATTCACAAAATATTTACAGGCATAATCCGCTAAAGAGCCTGAATTTCCAATCCCCATAAAAACGGTATAATCTGCTTTAGCAATCATCTTAGCAGCTTCGGTCAGTCGCTTTTGATAACTTTCAGAATTCATACGACGTAAAAACATATCAAATTCTAGCATATTGTCATAATGCTGCTCTTCCGCCGTTTTAGGTTTGCTTTGATTTTTAAGAAAGAATTTTAATTCTGCCCAACCATTAAAGCCCAACTTTGTACTCATTCTTACGATTGTTGTCGTAGAAACATGAAGCTGGCTAGCCAAGCTCCGAATCGTTGCTTTTTGAACCTTATCTGGAGATTTGATGATAAAATCAAGGACCAAGGTTTCGAGCTCATTAAGCTTGCTTATTTGTTCAGGTTGAAACATAAAAACTCCTTTATATAACTTAAAATAGTGTATATTTGATCAAATAGTAACCCAGAGCTAAACACTCTCTAGCATAATTGCTTACAGTTTGTAAAGCAGAGGTATGATTCACCGCTGCATAACCTTGCACATTTTCATAGCCTCCTTTGGAAGCCAAATAAAGGCTACGATAAAGGTGAAAGTCGCTCGTCACAATCAGTGTCTTCCCTTGCACATACTTTTTAGAAAACGCGAAATTCTCGACAGTATTTCGCGCTTTCTTTTCTTCAATGATTCGGTCAGAGTTTAACCCATGTGCTTTGAGATATGTGGCCATTCCCTCAGCCTCAGATACAGGAGAAGCGGAACTTTGATAACCTGTGACAATGACTCGAGCTTGAGGATTGTTCTTAGCAAGTGTCAAAGCAGTATCAAGACGATTCTTCGTCATAGAGGCAGGCTGACCATCTGGCTCAATCTTACTGCCTAAGACGAGTATCGTCTTAAAATCTTGTACTGTCTCTTCTCGATGACCGGCATCACTCCGTATCAAAAAGAAACAGAAAAGGCCATAGGCCATTCCCAAAGCAAAGATTACCCCTAAAACTCGAAAGAATTTTTTCATTAGAATTTTTGTTTACGGGCTTCACGTTGCTTACGTGCATTTTTATTGTGCTCTGCACGACGTTTTTTCGTATTTTCTTCTTCAATCGCCCATTTCAAGGCACGTTTATAGCCTGGTTTGACTTTTTTCTTACTCTTAGCCAATTGACCACGCATTTTGTTAGACAATTCTCCTGTCTTTGCTGTACGTTTTTCACGGCGATCACGATCATAAGAATCAACGATCTCACCATTTTTCACAGCTTTAGGTTGGAAAGTCACACCCATTTTTTCAATTTCACGAATGGCTGAATCATCAGATGGACTGTAAAGTGTAATCGCCGTTCCGGACAAACCGTTACGTCCTGAGCGCCCTACACGGTGGACAAAGAAGGAAAGATCACGAGGAAGTTCATCGTTGATGATATGACTTACACCTTCAATATCAATCCCACGTGCTGCAATATCCGTTGCTACAACAAACTGATAATCTAAGTTCTTGATGCTTGCCATGATACGTTTACGTTCACGTGGTGGGATATCGCCATGAATTTTCGCGGCCTTGACACCATTGCTGACTAAGAAATGATGAATATCATCCACGCGTCCCTTTGTATTGGCAAAAATCATTGCCATATAAGGATTGGTTACCTTCGAAAGTTGCAATAAAATTTGGTTATGTGATGCACCTTTAGTTGAGATCAACCAGTTTTCAATCGTGTCTGAAATTACGGTTTTATTCGCAATTTTTTCCATCACAGGATTATTCAAATATTTTTTAAGGAAAGGCTGTAACTTTTGTGGAATAGTTGCAGAGAAGACCAACATCTGTACCTTTTTACCAAAGCTCGCTGCAATTTTGTCCACATCTGTCAAGAAGCCCATATCCAAAGTCATGTCTGCTTCATCCACTACAAAAATAGAGGCTGTGTGGATAATCAAAGCTCCTGATTTAAGCAAATCTTGAATACGCCCTGGTGTACCAATCACGATATGGGGTTGAGAAGACTCAAGTTTTTTAATTTGACGCGCTTTATCTGTTCCGCCCACATAGTTGACCACGCGGATAGCATCGTTAAATTTGACAAATTCCTGAGCAGCATGATAAATCTGCGTAGCAAGCTCACGAGAGGGTGCCGTGATTACGGCTTGGACTTCATCAAGATCTGTATTCAATTGTTGGAAAATAGGGAGTAAGAAAGTATGTGTCTTTCCTGAACCTGTTTTTGATTCCCCTACCAAATCACGGCCTGATAATACGACAGGAATCAGTTTTTCCTGAACGGGGGTCGGTGAAACAAACTTGATTGCCTCAAGCGTTTCATTGATATAATTCTTAAAGTTAAATTCTGTAAATTTCATAGCTCCTATTATAGCATGAATAGTGCATTTATAAAACAGGCTGCGCCTTTTTAATTCTAATTCTTCTTAAAAAGAGCGGAAAAGCAAAAAAAGCACCTCGAAGGTGCTCTTTTTATATTATTTAGCTTTAGCGTAAAGTTCGTTTACTTTATCCCAGTTAATCAAGTTAAAGAAAGCTTCGATGTAATCTGGACGAACATTATGATATTTCAAATAATAAGCATGTTCCCAAACGTCAAGACCAAGCACTGGAATTTGGCCATCAGAGATTGGGTTATCTTGGTTTGCTGTGGAAACAACTTTAAGTTTACCGTAATCAAGAACTAACCAAGCCCAACCTGAACCGAAACGTCCTGTAGCAGCTGCTTTAAATTCAGCTTTGAAGTCGTCAAATGAACCAAAAGCTTCATCGATTGCTGCAGCGATATCACCTGTTGGTGCACCACCTGCATTTGGAGCGAGCCATTCCCAGAACATTGTGTGGTTCAAGTGTCCTCCACCGTTGTTACGTACCGCAACACGAATATCTTCTGGCAAACGGTCCAAATAAGCCACTAATTCTTCAACAGTTTTATCAAAGAATTCTGGGTGTTTTTCAATCGCTGCATTAAGATTATTTACGTATGTTTGGTGATGTTTGTCATGGTGCAAGTGCATTGTTTCTTCATCAAAGAAAGGTTCCAAAGCGTCATATGCGTAAGGTAATTCTGGAAGTGTATAAGCCATAATATTCTCCTTAAATTTTAATATACTATTATTATAAAGAAATAAGAACCGTTTACAAAATTATCTGCTTATCTTTTCG
>ERZ1034915.885-NODE-885-length-18444-cov-60.614226_pt1 | contig 18444 bp, 16 predicted proteins | sample MGYA00520592_ERZ1034915 | MGnify/ENA primary metagenome ERZ1034915 (study PRJEB33766, sample SAMN09781787) | gut metagenome | biome: gut microbiome | host: Homo sapiens | place: Madagascar | study: EMG produced TPA metagenomics assembly of the PRJNA485056 data... | reverse complement strand
GTGAAGCTTCGAAGTATATCGCCCCATTGCCATCGGCACCATCGGATAATCAAGGCGGAATATATACTAAATAAAGAATGTAGGGTATGAAAAGAAGTCTTTTTGTCATTTTAGGTGCCTTGTGCTTTGCCATTGCCGGTAAGGCACAGGGTTCTGATGTTTCTGCTCAAAAGAAGAATACGGGTTATAGTGTCTTGAATGATACCGTGGAAGCGGTGAAGGATTCTATGACTTTTGAACAGCGTGTGGAGATGATCAATCGCATGAAGCTAAAGCAGGATACCAAACTGCTGCGCTATGTGGCAGGTATTACGGGCGGACTTTGTGATGCCAATGAAAGTAGCTACATGGTTGAGTTGACATTTGCCTATTATCCCTTGACCTATGCCGGTGTTTCCTGTGGAATAGAATGGAACGACAACCACGGGGATAGACCCTTGATAGAACGTTATGAGGATGATGAATATGATCCGAAGAGGGTGATTAAAATCAATCTGACACCAGGCTTGGCTTTTCGTACTCCTACCTTGTGGTTGAGCAAGCGTCGTACTGCGGGCTTGATGCTGCATTGCGAGCCGGGACTCTGCATCACGCCATTTTATAATGATAGGGTATCTTTTACCGAAATCAAGGACGCACAAGGTGTGGGGCATCCTGCATCTTATGAAGATGAGCTTTATGGTAATGCAACTATCCGAACCGTCAGTAATCATGGCGGAAAATGGCTGGCTTGGCGCATCAAGTCGGCTTTGACCTTCCGTTCGGGCGATGTATTTCTGTCTTTGGGATGGCTGACAAGCGATTTCAATATCGAAAATGGTAGAAACAATATCCGCTATACGAAGGGTAAGCGATATAATGGCATCGAGAAGTATAAGCATACCAATACGCTCTTTGCATCTATTACAGGACAATTTTAAAGGAAGAAAGGGATTCTATGATGAAGATCAACAAGAATGAACAGGATTTTGTGCTGAAGTATTTTCAGCCGGGCAAGCTGGATACCCGGAAGGCTTTGCAGAAGGTGAAGGCTCGGGTTGGCATTGCTGATGAAGAAGTTTCGCATGCAGCAACTGTATCTTTACGCATGCGTCGCATCCGCTGGATAGCTGTGGCTGCATCTATTCTGGTGCTCTTCACCATAGGAGCCTATACGCTTTTGCAGCCAAAGACGGTGACGCTTTCTGCCGAATCAGAAGTAGTGGCGTATCATCTGCCTGATGGAACGAAGGTTTCGTTGATGCCTCATTCTTCTCTTTCCTATCAGGAAGATGATTGCAGAAAGGTGGAGATGAAGGGCTGCATCTATTATCAGGTGAAGCATGATGAACAGCATCCTTTCGATGTGGTAGGAGAGCATGGACACGTAAGAGTGCTCGGTACCCAGTTTATGGTGGATGAAAGAACGGATGTTCCCGAAGTAATGGTAACCAGTGGAAAGGTGCTTTTCACGGCTCGCAGTTCTGCTGAAGGTGTTTTCCTAATTAAAGGCAAGCGGGCACGTCTGTTGAAAGGGGCTGTCCAGCCTGAGTTGTTGGCAGATTATGATATCAACGATGTGGCATGGGCTACGCATCGCCTGCATTTCGACAATACTCCATTATCCGAAGTATTGGAGGAACTATCTAAATTGTCAGGCACCAGATATACGGCTTCTGATGAAAGAAAGCGTCTTACTGGCGATTTCGAGACGGATTCCATCCCACAGGTTATCCAGGTGATAGAAGAGACATTGGGTGTTCAGATACGATAAGTGTGTGAATAAAACATCGTAAAAAGGGACTAACTTATGAAAAGTAGTCAATAAAATGAGAAAATAAGTAAAAAGGTCGCATCTTTCGTATTGATTAAGAGCTAGATTCAAAAATATTTTGTATCTTTGCCAACGTAACAAATCAAACAACAGAAAATATAGAAGTATGGACTTTAACAAACTATTCTCATTGGAGGGTAAGGTTGCCCTCGTAACTGGTGCCGCATACGGTATCGGTTTCGCTATTGCTGAGGCTTATGCCAAGGCAGGTGCAAAAATTGCTTTCAACTGCCGCAGCCAGCATCACATGGATCAGGCTCTTGCTGATTACAAGGCTAAGGGTATTGATGCCAAGGGTTATATCTGTGATGTAACTGATGAGGAGCAGGTGAAGAATATGGTTGCAGATATCGAGAAGGAACTCGGCGTTATCGACATCCTGGTAAATAATGCAGGTATCATCAAGCGCATTCCTATGACAGAGATGTCTGTAGATGACTTCAAGCAGGTAATTGACATCGACCTCACAGCACCATTCATCGTATCTAAGGCTGTTATCCCAGGTATGATCAAGAAGGGGCATGGTAAGATTATCAACATCTGTTCTATGATGAGCGAGTTGGGTCGTGAAACCGTTTCTGCATACGCTGCAGCCAAGGGTGGCTTGAAGATGTTGACTCGTAACATCTGCTCTGAGTATGGTGAGTACAACATCCAGTGTAACGGCTTGGGCCCAGGTTATATCGCAACTCCACAAACAGCACCTCTTCGTGAGCGTCAGGCAGATGGTAGCCGTCATCCATTCGACAGTTTCATCTGTGCAAAGACTCCAGCAGGGCGCTGGTTGGATCCAGAGGAGTTGGAAGGACCAGCTGTGTTCCTGGCATCTGAAGCATCTAATGCAGTAAATGGCCACATCCTTTATGTAGATGGTGGTATCCTGGCTTACATTGGCAAGCAGCCAAAATAATATCATACAATAAAAGGGCATTCCGAGAGGAATGCCCTTTTACGTCGAAAATAATCTTAACAATTATTTGTTGAGCGCATCAGCGAGCTCAGCACCAGCCTTAAACTTAGCCACCTTCTTAGCTGCAATCTGGATCTTCTCCTTGGTTGCTGGGTTGATACCCTCGCGAGCAGGACGCTCGTTTACGCTGAAGGTACCGAAGCCTACCAACTGGATTTTGTCACCTGCGATGAGAGCCTCCTTCAACGCATTAGTTGTTGCATCGAGAGCAGCCTTAGCCTGTGCCTTTGTGATCTCTGCACCTGCTGCAATCTTGTCGATCAATTCTGTCTTGTTCATAATTATACGTTATTAAATGATTAGTAATTTCTATCAATTATCGATTTTGCTTACAAATATAGTCTTTTCCTTTGAAAGTTCAAATAAAAAAAGCAGAAAAGTGATGAAAATAGTGAAATTTTATTGTAATCTACTCGTTTTTTGGTGATTTCACGGATATTTTTAGTAATTTTGCCACCAAATTTCAAATTTTAATAAGATCATTAATAGTTAAGGCAAAAATAGTTATGCGCAATATTCCAATAGTTACAAAGAATCTGCTGATAGTGAATGTGGTGGCCTTTCTGGCTTGCCTGGTCATGGGAAAGAACGGAACCGATGGGTATGTCCTCAATGATATCTTGGGACTTCATTTCTTCCTGGCTTCCGATTTCCATTTTTATCAGCTGTTTACGTATATGTTCATGCATGGTGGTTTCGAGCATATTCTCTTCAATATGTTCGCCCTTTGGATGTTCGGATGTGTCGTAGAGAGAGTCTGGGGACCGAAGAAGTTCCTTTTTTATTACATAGCCTGCGGCGTAGGTGCCGGTCTCTTTCAGGAAGCAGCTCAGTATGTTACCTATATAGTCAAGGATATGTCTGCCTATGAGTTTGTGGTAAGTGGTGAGGGCGCCCGTATGGCTATGGGCGATTATCTCAACATGTGGACCACGGTAGGTGCATCGGGTGCCATCTATGCCATCCTGCTTGCATTCGGAATGATTTATCCTAATGAGCGAATATTCATCTTCCCGTTGCCTGTACCTATCAAGGCGAAGTATTTCGTGATTGGATATGCAGCCATCGAGCTCTTCTCTGCCTTGGCTACCCGTGGCGATGGTGTGGCACATATTGCCCATCTCGGTGGTATGGTATTCGGTTTCTTCATGATCCGTTATTGGCGTAAGCAGATGGATGGAGGCTATCATAACTCTTCTGCTGCCGATTCTTTCGATAAGTTGCGTAATATGTTTGGGGGTAGAAACAAGAAGACCAAGCAACGTTTCGATTATACCCGCAATGAGAACTATACCCGCAACGATAATTATACCCGTAATGATACCTATACCACAGATTTCCAGCGTACAGATGAAGCCGAAGAGCGCAAGAAGGCTGCACAGAAGGAGATTGACCGTATCTTGGATAAGATACGCAAGAGTGGTTATGACAGTCTGACCCGAGAAGAGAAACAGACCCTTTTTGACCAGAGTAACAGATAGCGTCATGTTGAATGGATTAAGGGATTTTACGGTCAAGATGGTGGCAGGAGCCAATGTGGCTACTGTCGCCTTTATGTTATTGGTGGGATATTCCGATCTGCTGAATCCGGAACGTTTTCCCGCATTCTGCAATGCAGGACTGCTCTTTCCTGTCTTTCTTTTCCTCAATCTTGGCTTTCTGATATTCTGGGTCGTCTTCCGTGCCAGGTATGTTCTCATTCCTTTGTTGGGCTTTCTGGTCAGCTTCGTACCTGTCCGCCAGTATATGCCGGTCAATATGAAGGGAGATGCTCCGAAGGGAAGCATCAAGGTTCTGTCGTACAATACCTGGGGATTCGGAAACCAGACGGAAGATGAGGATGGAGTGAATATCTGCCTGTCTTATCTGTTGGAACAGAATGCCGATATCGTCTGTCTGCAGGAAGCGCAGCCTACCAGCAGGAATGCAGAGCAGATAGACAGTATGCTGAAGCCGATTTATGCTTATCAGGACGTTACGGTTCATCCCCATGGCGGAAACGCCTTGATGCTGCTGAGTAAATATCCTATCCTTTCCAAGGAACTGATTCCCTATGAATCGCAGGGGAATATGAGTGTGGCCTACCGTTTGAACATCAATGGAAAGCCTGTTCTGCTTATCAATAATCATCTGGAGACAACGGGCTTGAGTATCGAAGACCGTCAGCAGTTCAAGAAACTGGTCGTAGGCAAACTGCAGGTAGATACTGCCGAGCAGACCTCCAAGCTCCTGGTGGTGAAGTTGGCTGAGGCAACGAAGAAGCGTGCGCCCCAAGCCGAAGCGGTGGCGAGATACATCAGGGAGCATCGGGGGATGAGTACAATCCTTTGCGGTGACTTCAATGACGGACCGATCTCTTACGTGCATCGCACGATAGCTAAGAATCTGGTAGATTGCTATGTAGAAAGTGGAAACGGACCGGGAATCAGCTATCATCGTGGTGGATTTTTCGTACGAATAGACAATATCATGTGTTCTGAGGATTGGGAGCCTTATGAGTGCAAAGTAGATGATAAAATAGCGGTTTCAGACCATTATCCTATCATCTGTAAGCTAAAAAAGCGCCCAAAAAAGCAAAAATAAGGCAAAATATTCTTATATAAGAAAAAAAATGCGTATTTTTGCACGTCATTATATATGTAATGATGAATTATAAAGCTGAAAATAAATAAATTAATAACAATAAAATAGAAATGCAAAACAAAGGAATTGTAATTTGTGTAGCCGTCTTACTGACTCTCGCAAGTATCTTCTATTTGTCATTCTCGTTTGCCACACGTTACTATGACAGCGAGGCTGCAAAGATCAAAGACCCTATTGCTCAGCAGGATTATAAGGATTCTGTAAAGTACCTGGGTGTTTATTCTTACCAGAACTGCTTGGAGACCCAGATTGGTCTTGGACTTGACCTGAAGGGCGGTATGAATGTAATTCTTGAGATTTCTGTACCTGATGTAATTGAAAACCTTGCCGATCACAAGACCGACGCTGGTTTTACCAATGCCATGAAGGAAGCCAGAGCTCAGGAAGAAGCTAACGGTGGTGACTTCGTGTCACTTTTCATTAACGCTTATCACAAGAGCGCACCTGGTCATAAACTCGCAGAGGTATTTGCTACCCAGCAGTTGCAGGGCAAGGTTTCTCCTCAGAGCAGCGATGCAGAGGTAGAGAAGGCTATCCGCGCTTCTGTACAGGATGCTATCGACAACTCTTTCAACGTTGTCCGCACCCGTATTGATAAGTTCGGTGTTGTTCAGCCTAACATCCAGAAGTTGGAAGGTCAGCAGGGCCGTATCATGGTAGAAATGCCAGGTATCAGCCAGCCAGAGCGTATGCGTAAGATGCTTCAGGGTAGTGCGAACCTTGAGTTCTGGGAGACATATAATTCAGAGGAAATCGCTCCTTATCTCCAGCAGCTCGACACTCGTATTGCCAATGGCGATAACGGTGAGGAGAAGAATGATACTGTAGCTGCAGATTCTGCTGCTGCCAAGAAGGAAGTAGCTAAGGCCGAGCCTAAGAAGGCAGAAACTAAGTTCTCTATCAAGAAGAAGGACGATGCTGCCAGCAAGGTAGGCGAGGATGCTCAGAATGCTGCTGCCATCAAGGCTCACCCACTGTTGGCTCGCTTGCAGCTTGGTGGTGGTTTGAGTACAGTTGGTTATGCCAGCGTTCGCGATACAGCTGCTATCAACAAGATTATCTATTCTGCAGTGGCTAAGCGCCTGCTGCCTTCAGACTTGCGTTTGCTCTGGAGTGCACAGCCTGCTGACAATATCAAGATGAAGAACATCTATGAGCTTCACGCTTTGAAGGTGACAACTACTACAGGTCGTGCTCCATTGGAGGGTGATGTTATCACAGACGCTAAGGATGAATTCGACCAGATGGGTTCTCCTGTTGTAAGCATGAAGATGAATACAGAGGGTGCCCGCAAGTGGGCTCAGATGACCAAGGCTAACGTGGGCAAGGCTATCGCTATCGTTCTGGATGGTGTAGTTTACTCTGCTCCTCGTGTAAACGGTGAGATTGATGGTGGTAATTCTCAGATTTCCGGTAACTTCACTATCGAAATGACCAAGGACTTGGCTAATACATTGAAGTCTGGTCGTATGCCAGCTCCTGCACGTATCGTTCAGGAGGAGGTTGTAGGTCCTACTCTCGGTGCACAGTCTATCCAGATGGGTATCATCTCATTCGTTGTTGCTTTCGTACTCCTGATGGTTTACATGGTGATGATGTACAACATCGTTCCTGGTATGATGGCTAACCTGGCATTGCTCGTCAATGTATTCTTCACACTCGGTATTCTGACGTCATTCCAGGCAGCCTTGACATTGCCAGGTCTTGCCGGTATGGTCTTGTCTCTGGGTACTGCCGTGGATGCTAACGTGCTTATCTATGAGCGTATCAAGGAGGAGCTTCGCTCTGGTAAGGGTATGAAGCAGGCTGTAGCTGCCGGTTATGGTAATGCTTTCTCAGCTATCTTCGACTCTAACTTGACTTCATTGATTACAGGTGTCATCCTGTTGACTACCGGTACAGGTCCTATCCGTGGTTTCGCTACTACTTGGATCATCGGTATCATCGTTTCATTCTTCACAGCCGTATTCTTGACTCGTCTGGTTTACGACTACAAGTTGAATCACGACAAGTGGATGCACTGCAAGTTTGATACTCCTGTTTCTCACAACCTGATGCAGGGCAAGAAGTACAAGTTCATGTCTATGTACAAGACTACCTTCACCGTTGCCATCGTAGCAGCTGTGGTATTCATCGGTAGCTTCTTTGTTCGTGGTTTGAGCAAGAGTATCGACTTCACTGGTGGTCGTAACTATGTAGTACAGTTTGAGAATCCTGTAGAGCCTGAGCAGATCCGTACCGTTCTTGGTGGTGCTTTCGTCAATGCAGATGGTACTAAGGCTACTACAAGTGCTATCGCTATCGGTACAGATGGTAAGACTATCCGTGTATCTACCAACTATATGATTGAGAGCAACAGTCCAACTGTTGACGATGAGGCTGAGACTATCCTTTACAATGCCTTGAAGAAGGCTAACCTGGTTTCTCAGAAGAGTGTTGAGGCATTCAAGAACCCAGACGTTCGCCAGGGTGGTTCTATCATCAGTAGTACTAAGGTAGGTCCTTCTGTAGCTAAGGATATCACTATGGGTGCTATCTATAGTGTGCTCTTCGCTCTGATTGCTATCTTCCTCTACATCCTGATACGTTTCCGCAATGTAGCCTTCTCTGTAGGTTCTACTGTTGCGTTGGCATTCGATGCCTTGACAGTTATCGGTTTCTACTCACTCCTGTGGGGTCTCGTTCCATTCTCATTGGAGATTGACCAGACCTTCATCGGTGCTATCCTGACCGTGGTAGGTTACTCTATCAACGATAAGGTGGTAGTATTCGACCGTATCCGTGAGAACTTGAAGTTGCATCCTAAGGGCGACCGTCAGCAGCTCTTCAATGCATCTATCAATGAGACATTGGCTCGTACCATCAATACATCTACATCTACATTGCTCGTGTTGCTCTGTATCTTCATCCTCGGTGGTGACAGCATCCGCAGCTTCTCATTCGCAATGATTCTGGGTGTTGTATTCGGTACTTTGTCTTCTATCTTCATCGCATCTCCAATGGCTTACATCGTTCTTGGCCGCAAGATCAAGGAGGAGCCAGCTGAAGAGACTGCTGTTGCAGAGGTTAAGTAAAACGTAAACAATAAGAGATTCTTCTGTTTCTGTCCGGTGAATGCCGGATGGAAATAGGGAATCATCAAGACTATAAAACGATAAAAGGTCGCTTCCTAGTTAAATAGGAGCGACCTTTTATCGTTTACGTGGTCCCACCGAGAATCGAACTCGGATCAAAGGTTTAGGAAACCTCCGTTCTATCCATTAAACTATGGGACCTTCGAAAACTGACTGCAAAGATACATTAAAACATTGACAATACAAAATAAATGACTATGTTTTTAACACTCATCCTATCAAGTTTACTCACTTTTGTGGAGTTAAACTGCGAAAATCTCTTTGATACACGGCATGATTCGCTTAAGAATGATGTCGAGTTCCTGCCTGAGGGCAGTTATCACTGGACTCCCTACCGCTATTGGCATAAGGTGAACCAGCTGGGGCAGGAGATTGTGGGACTGGGGTATGAGGAGGCTTCCGGAGATGTGCAGCTTCCCGACCTGGTGGCTCTCTGTGAGGTGGAAAACGACAGTGTATTGTTTGACCTGACCAAGCGTTCAGTCATCCGTACGGCTGGTTATGAGTATGTGATGACCGATTCGCCCGATGAGCGAGGCATCGATGTAGCCTTGATGTATCAGCCGTTTTCCTTTTCATTGATACATTCCTGGTCTATTCGGGTGAAGCGTCTGCCGGATACCCGTCCTACGAGAGACATTCTCTATGTTTCGGGACGTGTCATCACGGGCGATACGCTGCATGTGTTTGTGGTGCATGCACCTAGTAGAAGAGGAGGAGAGCGTGAATCCCGTCCTTACCGCCTGCAGGTGGCGAGCCAGTTGGCAGAAGCTGTGGATTCCATTTATGCGCTTCAAAGTGGGGCAAAGATTATTGTGGCAGGAGACTTCAATGATTATCACGACTCTCCCGCTCTGGAATATCTCTATCAGCACCACCTTATTAATATATCTGCCGGAGCACAGGGTAGCCATGGGGCAAAGGCTACTTACCGTTGGCATGGAGAATGGCGCAGTCTTGACCAGATACTGCTGAGCGAATCGATGCAGCATCCGGAAAATGCCTGCAGAATAGGAGATTTGCCTTTCCTGCTCGAAGATGATGAGAAATATGGCGGTAAAAAACCATATCGCACCTACCTGGGTCCGAGGTATTTAGGAGGTTACAGCGATCATCTTCCATTGGTGGCCCGCATCCGGATAGATGATAAATAAGGCACGATTTACTTGACTTTTCGCAAAAAAGGTGGTATAAACAGCACTTTTTTGCGAAAAAGCTTGCATATATTGCACAAATTTCGTAATTTTGCGCACGATTTACAAACATATAGTATTAAGATAACAATGACTCACAATTTGTTAAAAGGCAAGCGTGGCATCATCTTCGGTGCACTCAATGAGGAATCAATCGCTTGGAAAGTAGCTGTTAAGGCTGCTGAAGAGGGTGCTACCATCGCACTCAGTAACACAGCTATGGCTTTGCGTATGGGCACGCTGGATAAGCTCGCTGAACAGATCAACGCTCCTATCATTGCAGCGGATGCGACCAGCGTTGAGGATTTGGAAAAGGTATTCACTGAGGCTCAGGAGAAGCTCGGTGGCAAGATTGACTTCGTGCTCCACTCTGTTGCTATGAGCCCTAATGTTCGTAAGCATCGTACATACGATGATCTCGACTACAATTTCTTGAACAAGACTTTGGATATTTCTGCTATCTCTTTCCACAAGATGTTGCAGGTAGCCAAGAAGTTGGATGCTATCAATGAGTGGGGTTCTGTAGTAGCTCTCACTTACGTAGCTTCTCAGCGTACTTTCTTCGGTTACAACGATATGGCTGATGCCAAGAGCATGCTTGAGAGCATCGCACGCAGCTTTGGTTACATCTATGGTCGCGAGAAGCATGTCCGCATCAATACCATCTCTCAGAGCCCTACAGCTACAACTGCAGGTAAGGGTATCAAGGATATCGCGAATATGATGGACTTCGCTGACAAGATGTCTCCACTCGGAAATGCGGTAGCAGAGGATTGCGCTAACTATTGCGTAATGATGTTCTCTGACTTCACCCGCAAGGTAACTATGCAGAACCTCTTCCACGATGGTGGTTTCTCATCTATGGGTATGAGCCTCCGCGCCATGAACCAGTATGCTAAGGATATGACTCCTTACGAGGATGAGAATGGTAAGGTTATCTACGGATAATAGAAAAACAAGGAAAGGATGATACTCTATATATCATCACATCTATTCATAATAGGCAATATACGCTCATTCCTGCAGGGAAAGAGGTGTATTGCCTATTTGTTTTGCGACTCACACCGAACGAAGTAAGCACGTGCGTCGAACGACGCACGCGCTCACATCGAACGATGCACGTGCTTACTTCGAACGATGCACGGCGCATAATACATAGACTTTACACTATATAAATAGTTATCTTACGCTGTTGGGATATACAACTTTGATACACATAAAGCAAGTAATTAGAAATTTAAGCAAGTAAACATAAGATAGGAAGCGTATGGATTCATTGTTTTTACTTCAGTTTGCCTGTTTCATCTTCATGTTCATCAATGCCTTCATCGTGGCACTCTCTTGTCTGCATGTAAGATGGAAGAACAAACGATACGAACGTTCAAGATGGATGATAGCAGCAGCCATCACAGGTCTGGCGATACAATATGTGATACAGATGAAGTTCGGATTCCGTGCCATAGACGATGATCTGGGGGCGGTGATCAACATTCTCATCTATACCCCTTGCTTCTCGCTCATCTGTATGGGCATCTATAATCTGGAGACCACCCGTGCCAACCGCAGGAAGATGTATCTGGTGTGCGGTGCCATCTATACCGCCATCATCCTGATCTTCTGCGTGGGCGTCAGCCTTCACCAAAGTCTGTATATTAGAGAAGAACTTTATCTGATGCTGGTACTGTTTTGCGTGAGTGTATCCTATTGCATATATATGATTATACGGGAGATGAACAGGCGCAGGAAGATGCTGGAAACGATGGCGGCTACGGATATGCTGCCCTACGTGAGATATTCACGAGCCAGCATATTCATCCTCTGTCTCCCGGTCCTTGTCTTGCCGGTAGCCATGTTCTCCACCACCTTATTATATATACTGGCTCCTGTGGGGCTGATGGCACTGCTGTTCTTTAACCTTACATTCATAGCCCTTGGCAGCAATTACATTCCTACCGAAGAGCTCCTGGACAAGGAAGCGGAAAACAACCCTCCATCTGAAACCGGAAATGGGGGGGCAGAGGAAAATTCTGACATACAGCAGAATCCTGCGGATGATAAACCAAGGCAATTGCAGATTATTTCTGATGAACGCAGGAACTTTATCCAGCAGAGCCTGGATGCCTGGTGTGAGAATCAGGGCTACAAGGACTGTAACGTGAATATGCTCACACTTTCCCACACACTCTGCATCTCGAAGAACGAACTGAGTCTGTTCTTCGACCAGTGTCTGCATTCCAACTTCAGGATATGGCTCAGCGAGATCCGTTTCAATGCAGCCAAGAAGATGATGCTGGAGTATCCCGACTACAGCAACGATATCATTTCTGCCGAGTGCGGATTTTCCTGCCGCACCCATCTTTACCGCATCTTCAAGACCAAGGCAGGGTGCTCGCCTACAGAATGGAGAAAATCTGCCAAAAAGGAGTAGCATTTCTAGGAATGCTACTCCTTTTTGGTAGGAATGCGACACTTTTTTAGGGGAATGCGACACCCTTTTTCAATGAAAAACACTAATTTTGTGGCACGAAAGAAATATTTGAATCTTATACCATCAATCAAGATTGGGCTTTCCGAATCATCATTTCGGAAAGCTTCTTATATATTCTGAAGTAAGCAAATGAAAATAATGTAGAATGACAATAATGTAGAGTAATATGATGAATCGTTCAACGACACAGATCAGATTACTGGTTGCTGTGCTTGTTTCCATTCTTTCCTTTTCCTTTGCGAAAGCGGAAGCCAGCGATAGTAACCTGCCAGATTCCAAAGGATGGTATCTGGGCATGGATGGCGGATTGCCTTTCGGCTTATCCACTTTTTCCAGTTTCGGACACGACAAGACCCACCTGGGCTGGGCTGCCGGCATCTATGGCGGTTATCGTTTCAACCCCATTTTCTCAGCAGAACTCTCTGCCAGATATGGAGAGGTGAACCTGTCGGCACAAGACTGCTGCGTGGAGCGCAACTACTGGCTGGGCAGCGATGGCATACTCTACAAGGCAGGTGTCCTGGGTATGGATAGCTGGGAATATGCCCAACTGAAAAGCCATGTCAGGATGGGCTGGTATGGTGCAAGGGTTCACGTGAATCTGCTGGGGCTGTTACGCAATACCGCCCACAACCGATGGACTGTAGCCGTATCTCCTCATCTCTATGCTGTGACCACCTGCGCAGATATTCAGACCCTGGCTGATCATGCCGAGGTGATGAAAGGCTCTGCCCGCTGGCATCTGGGCTATGGAGCCAGCTTGCAGGCAGGTTACCAGTTGACCTCCAATCTTAATCTGGGCATCTATTCCGGTTTGACACGCCTTTCGGGAGAACGTATGGACGGAATGCCGGAACATCTGCACAAGAACAACTTCGTATGGGAAAGCGGAATCAGACTGGGAATCAGCTTCTCAAAAAAGAAAAACAAGATAGTTGAAACTCCATCAGTTCCACAAACGGAAGTTCTACATCAAGATACCATTCTTTCGGAGAATGTCAATCAGAAAGAAAAAGAAACGGTGGATAAGGCTGAAACAAAAGTTGTTGAACAGGATATTAAAGAACCTGTAAAGGTGACATTCCCTGTCATCTACTTCAGCTTCAACCGCATCACCATTCGCCCAAGCGAGGTTTCCAAGCTGAAAAGCATCCTCCATATATTGAAGGAGAATCCTGAAATGAAGGTGACGGTGACTGGCTGGTGCGACACAAGAGGCAGCGTGGCTGTCAACAGACGCATCTCCCGCCAGCGAGCACAAGCCCTGAAAACCTGGCTTGTGAAGAGAGGTATTGCAGCAAGCCGCATCTCGGTAGTAGGAAAGGGAAGCGACGCTTCCAGAACTGCCCCAAAAGCCCGCCGAGTAGAGACTATAAATCATCATCAGTAACCCATAAAACAAGATAGAAAATGAGAGCAAAAAGAAGATTTAATATTGGGTTATGGGTGCTGTTATGCGTCCCATGCCTATTGGCTAGCTGCGATCATGATGTCCATGATGGCGAAGGGGATGGAGGCTTGTCGGTTTCGCTTGCCTGGGCTGACGAAGCCGATGAGGGCACGGAAGTGAAGGACGTGAAGACATGGATCGTGAATGCCACAGACGGCACGCAGGTGGCGCAAAGCCAGCATGGCAGTGCGCAGGAAATGGCAAAAGAGCGATATGACCTGCCGGAAGGTAACTACCGCATTCTCACCACCACCAATCTGGTGGATCCGTTCACCATCAGTGAGCAGACAAGAGCCGTTGACAACATAAACAGTCTGGCAATCGGACTGTCGGATCCGAGTGCCTCTCCCGACCATGCCTATTATGGTGTCACGGACATCGTTATAGACAAATCAAATGTCAACTACATAACAAAAAATGAAATGCGACATATACTTGCAGAATTGACTATCTTCATTGAGGGTGTTCCTGAAAATTTTGCAATGATAGGCAAGGTTCTGAATGTGGCAACCGGACTCCTTCCCCTGCAAAAGAATGAGGATGGAACATTCGGGACGGCAAGCTATACCAAGGAAGAGTGTGATATACCTTTGAGAATCGCAGTGCCTGGCGAAACTTTAAAAACGGAAACATTACGCTTGATGCCGACAGCCAATGGCTTTCATACCACCAAGTTGTTTATCCAACTGATTTCTCCTGGGGGAGTAGTTAGCAACTACGACATCGAAGCACCCGTCATGAAATCTGGCGGCAAGTACAAGATAAACTTGGAATTTGAGGAGATGAAACCTTACATGTATCTTACGAGCACGAAGATAGATGATTGGACTGAGGAATGGATTTATCGTGGTGAAATCCTGAATCCTGAAGATTAAGCGCCCCTCTCATTTACGCAAGAATCAAAACAAGAATATAAACATATAATAGTAAAAGACAATGAAAAAGAAAACTTATCTCTTTGCCCTGATGGCAATGGCTTTGACATTGGGCAGTTGTTCTGACAACGAGAACGGTATCGGAGGCGAGACCTCCAAGTACATCACCGTTTCAACCAGTATCGGCAATATGACACGTGTTGCCACAGATGAGAAGGGTGGACAAACCTTTGAGGAGGGTGATGAAATCAGTGTGTATGCCTGGACTGGCGATGCAACTGTTGCTCCAGAGACACGCGAGCGTGTGGTGAATAACGCCATCAATAAGCTGACTAACGGCTCATGGGTATCCAATCCACAGATGCTTTGGAAGAACAACCGCGACAAGCATTATTTCATCGGTGTATACCCTATTTCAGCAATATCCGACCTTTCTGCCGGAGAATATACATTCGATGAGACAAAGCAAGTGGAAAGCGACCTCTTGGTGGCAGTCAACAAAGATGGCTTATCCTATAATGTCGATGAACAGCAACCTGTTCCTCTTACCTTTACCCATGTAATGGCAAAACTTGTGGTGAACCTTACCTATAAGAACCAGTGGGGAACAGAGGGACCTACCGTAGATAAGGTAGCTGTAGGCAATGCCGCAAAAAAAGCAACCGTCAATTATCTGACCAAGGTTGTCACCCCATCTGCTGTAGCAGAAGATAAAGCTGACTTCGACATGCCGGTTTTAACTGCCAACAAGCAATATGCTTCCATCATCATCCCGCAGGATGGTGTTCAGAAGATTACCATCACCATTGGCGGCAAGGACTTCATCTACGACAACGGCACACCTTTCAAGTTTGAGAGTGGCAAGATTACCACCATCAACCTGGAGGTAGGACGTGACGTCATAAAACTTGGCGATGTAAACATCTCTGACTGGGGTTCTACAGGCGAACCTATCAAGGGTGAGGCTTACGATTAACTTTCTTAAAATTAAAACATAAAATTCAACAATATGAAAGCAATTAAAATATTAACAATGGCAGCTTTGGCAACGGCAGTTTTTGCCAGCTGCTCCAACGATGAGGATTTGGCACAGAGCAGTTATCCTGCGGATAATGTGGTACGAGTTACAACAAATGTAGAGGATATAACTACACGTGCATTTCACACCACAAATACTCTTGATGAATTCGCTTTTTGCATTGGCAATGCTAATAATATCAAGTATTCCTATAACAACATCAAGATGACAAAAGAGGGAACTAAATGGAATCCTTCTGATCCTTCTATTCAGATGCTTTGGCAGAACTCAACTCAGCCTGTCGATATAATGGCTTATGCCCCATTCGACTCAAGAGGAAATACGGAAACAATGATTAAAGTAAAAAAATATCCAGTTTCTGTTGGTACGCAACAGATGGCGGGTACTTACGAGTCTGACTTCCTTGTATATAAGAAAACGGGGTTTGTGCCAGAAAAGGATTTGACAAATGGTGCTGTTGACATCACTTTTACTCATGCCCTCAGTTTGCTGAACATAAAAATTGAGTTCGGCACTGATTTCAATACTACGACTCCTTTGGCAGCTAATCCGATAAATAATATAAATATCGGAGGAAGCATCAATAAGGGTTTTGCAGATTTGTCAGCAGATCCTATCACTGTGGCAGTAGATGCAACCTGTGCTCCTGTCTTGATAGAACCTGAGCTTGGGGAATTCACAGCAGCAGCCAACAATGATGCCCATGCAATTGCAAATTATTCAGCTATCCTTATACCGCAAACTATTACTGAAGGATTTAGGGTAGAGTTTGAAATAAACGGCAAGATTTATGTGTGGAGAGCTCCTGAAAATGTGACTGCGACATTAGAAGCTGGTAAAAAACATCTGCTGACCCTTACTGTAGGTAAGGATTTCGTAAAAGCTGGCAGCATGCAGGCAAGCCCTTGGGTAGAAGGGACTGGTGCAACTTTAGAAACAGAATAAGAAGCAGAATAAGTAACAGAATAAAAAGCGAAGAATATGAAAATTTCAAAATATTTAGGAACCTTTGCATTTCTCGCAATGCTTGCTGCTTGCTCTACAGAAGATGAGCAGGTTCGCTTTGCAGGAGATGAGGTAAAAGTGAATGCAACCATTGGTGGCGAGAGCGTTTTTACCAGAAGTAATCCCATTGGCAGTACAGAAGAACAGAGTGAATTTCAAGATTTTGACCAAATTGGAATTAGCGTGAATGGTGGTGCCGCTCATAAGTATGAAATGAAAAATGGAGTTTGGGGAGTAGCCGAATCCGAAGTTCCAATTAAATGGGAATCCGAAACTACAGATTTCAAGGCGTTTTATCCGTATTCTTATAATAATGTCAGCAATAGTTTTGACAACGGACAAATCTGTACAGAACAGAACATAAAGGAAGGATTAGCTCTTTCTGACTACATGACAGCTAAGAAGACATATCCAAACATACCAGAAAACCGTCAGCTCGATTTGACTTTCAAGCGCCAGACGGCACGTGTCGTTATCGATATAGAAAATTCGACTTTCATGAATGAGTTTGACCAACCATATGTAGCTGAGATAAATATATATTCTCAATTACAGCTACCGGCAACTCAAGGCGCAGATGTTTCAGCTATAAAAGCATATAAGATGGATGACGCTAACCCAAAGAGTTCTTGGGTGGCTCTGGTTGCTCCAAATGCAGAAGACGCGAACAAAGATTTTATATGCATAAGTGTACAGGAAAACGGTACTGGAACGCCTAAAGCATACTCTATTAAAGGCATTCCAAATCTTGAAAGCGGTAAGAGCTATACCTATCAATTAAAGATTGGTAAGGATAAAGCCATAATAGATAATGTTACAGTGACAGATTGGAAAGAAGGAACGGCAATACCTGGTGGCGAGGCTTCTTTGGTAACGGAAGAGAGTGTAAGAGAATCGGTCGCTAAGCAATTGGAAAACGGCAATGATGTGGAGTTAACTTTACCTTCCAATGCGTCGTTAGATCTTTTTGAGGCCATAAAGACTGCCTTAAAAGATAAAGGTGTTCCAAAAAGTTCTGTCAATATAACCTTAAAAGGTGTTATGAGAATTCCTCAAAAAGTTTTTGGTAATTTACCAGAAGGCGTTGCTCCATGGTTTAACGTAGTTCGCTTGCCAGACGCTACCATTATTGATGATTATGCTTTTCAAGGCAGTACATTGACGGCAATATATGCTCCAAAAGTCGAAGAGATTAATTTTCGTGCTTTCAACCTATGCCACCAGCTTGAAATTGTAGATATGCGAAAGGCATCAAGGATAAAATACAGGGCATTTGAAGGATGTGGCCGCTTAGATAGGGTCCGTTTCGGGGCACTAAGTTCAGTTGGACAAATAGATAGAGACGGTAGAGACGGTAGAGATGGTATATTTAAAAATTGTAAAACTGAAATTATTGACCTGACATTGTCTTCACGACAATCTATGATGCAGCTTCGTAATACAGAGGAAGCAACGTATGAATGGGTTCCAGCTGGAGGAAGCTATTGGGGCACAGAAGACTACGATAACAAACAGTTTCTTGGCTATACATTTAATAAAATCATTTGTGCAGACGATTAATAAACTCCTAAGCTGGGCAGGAGTATAAGGTGTCCAGTAAACATAGTCACCCGCACCTCACGGGAAACGACAAGGGTCTATATGCCACGATGATAGGTGGGCGTATAGACCCTTGGTTATATGGTGATATTCGTAATCTACATCTCCGCTTTCAGCAGCTTTATAACCATCTGTTTAAAAATTCTATAGCGCAAAGTTACGACTTTATTTTCAAACCCACAAGAGATTTCTGTACGTATAAGTTAAATATTGCAAACATTTATTTCTTTTCTTG
>ERZ1034915.884-NODE-884-length-18445-cov-9.113757_pt1 | contig 18445 bp, 20 predicted proteins | sample MGYA00520592_ERZ1034915 | MGnify/ENA primary metagenome ERZ1034915 (study PRJEB33766, sample SAMN09781787) | gut metagenome | biome: gut microbiome | host: Homo sapiens | place: Madagascar | study: EMG produced TPA metagenomics assembly of the PRJNA485056 data set... | reverse complement strand
GAGGCTGCCGCGCAGTGTTCCGGGATTCTGGCTGGCTGTACGCCGGAGGAGGAGCAAGGCTTGCAGGATTATGGGCGTTATCTCGGCACCGCTTTCCAGTTAATCGACGACCTGTTGGATTATAGTGCTGACGGTGAACAATTAGGCAAAAACGTGGGCGATGATCTTAATGAGGGTAAACCCACCTTGCCATTACTCCACGCGATGCGTCACGGTACACCGGAGCAAGCGCAGATGATTCGTAATGCGATTGAGCACGGTAATGGCCGACATCTTCTGGAACCTGTTCTGGAAGCAATGAACGCTTGTGGTTCACTGGAATGGACTCGTCAGCGTGCCGAAGAAGAAGCGGATAAAGCCATTAAAGCTCTGCAGGTTCTTCCTGACACACCATGGCGTGAAGCCTTGATCGGTCTGGCACATATCGCGGTACAACGCGATCATTAATCCCTGCAGTTATATTTCAATTAATTCTATCCCGCCTTGTGCGGGATAATTCCAGTAAGTTCTTTAAACATTACAATCTTACGTTTGTTCTTTCCCAATAGTGCTGGTTTCCCCCTGGCATATTCTGAATATTCATACTTCTTACAGGAACTTTTTAGAACACAGTTCCATTAAGGGTATAGTGGTTTGCCACAGACTGATTGTTCTGGACGCAAATGACTAACTTAAGGAGTGAGGTGAAGATGGAGAACAAACTCATTGACTGGCATCCTGCAGATATTATTGCCGGACTGCGTAAGAAAGGGACATCTATGGCTGCAGAATCTCGCAGAAATGGATTAAGCTCATCAACGCTGGCGAATGCGTTAACGCGACCATGGCCAAAGGGTGAATGGATAATTGCCAAAGCGTTGGGAACAGAGCCTTGGGTAATCTGGCCTTCCCGTTATCATGATCCGCAAACACATGAGTTTATAGACAGAACTCGACTGATGCGTAGCCCACGGGAAAAAAGTGACAGCTAAATTGAAAAAAGCGGTAACTCCAGCGCCACTGGCTTGAGTTACCGCCTGACGATTACTCGCCTTTTACGCGCTCAATGTTAGCCCCAAGAGCACGCAACTTATCTTCAATACGCTCATAACCACGATCGATATGGTAAATACGATCAACGATCGTTGTTCCTTCCGCAATACACCCGGCCAGTACCAGACTTGCAGAAGCCCGCAGATCGGTTGCCATAACTTGTGCTCCAGAGAGTTTTTCCACGCCGTGGCAAATCACCGTATTGCTTTCAATCTCAGCGTGGGCGCCCATACGGCTAAGTTCTGGAACGTGCATGAAGCGGTTTTCAAATACGGTTTCAGTGATAAAGCCTGTGCCTTCCGCAACCAGATTCAGCAGAGTAAATTGTGCCTGCATATCAGTCGGGAATGCCGGATGTGGCGCGGTACGCACATTGACAGCTTTCGGACGTTTGCCATGCATGTCCAGGCTAATCCAGTCATCACCAGTTTCAATATCAGCTCCGGCGTCACGCAATTTCGCCAGAACAGCGTCCAGAGTATCAGGTTGAGCATTGCGACAAATGATTTTGCCACGAGAGATAGCTGCAGCCACCAGGAAAGTGCCGGTTTCAATACGATCAGGCAGTACACGGTAGACGCCGCCGCCCAGTCGTTCCACACCTTCGATGGTGATACGGTCCGTACCCTGACCACTTATCTTCGCACCCAATGTTACCAGGAAGTTTGCCGTATCGACGATTTCTGGTTCACGTGCCGCGTTTTCAATGATGGTCGTACCTTCAGCAAGTGTTGCCGCACACATGATAGTAACCGTTGCGCCAACACTGACTTTATCCATCACGATATGCGCACCTTTCAGGCGACCTTCAACGGAAGCTTTAACATACCCTTCTTCCAGTTTGATGGTGGCGCCTAGCTGCTCAAGCCCGGAAATATGCAAATCAACCGGACGCGCACCAATGGAACAACCACCAGGTAGAGAAACCTGCCCCTGCCCAAAACGTGCCACCAGCGGCCCCAGTGCCCAGATAGAGGCACGCATGGTTTTTACCAGCTCATAAGGCGCGCAGAATACGTTAACGTCGCGTGCATCGATATGCACTGAGCCGTTACGCTCTACTTTTGCCCCCAACTGGCTCAACAGTTTCATCGACGTATCAACGTCTTTCAGTTTAGGTACGTTTTGAATCTCTACCGGTTCTTCTGCCAGTAAGGCGGCAAACAGGATCGGCAGAGCGGCATTTTTAGCACCGGAAATTGTGACTTCGCCCTGGAGCTTTGTCGGCCCCTGAACACGAAATTTATCCATTATGTTGTTCTCATTTAAGAATTCATATTCGCTACCGGCGTGACGCCCATAGCTCAAAAGCCGTTCAGTTTACGATCACGTGCCCACTCAGCTGGTGTATAGGCTTTGATCGACACAGCATGGATACGGTTATCCGCAATGTACTCCATCAACGGGCCATACACAGTTTGTTGCTTCTTGACCCGACTCATGCCGTCAAACAACTCACCCACGGCAATAACCTGAAAATGGCTACCATCGCCGGAAACGTGGACTTCCTGGAGGGAGAGTGCGTTCATCAGCACGCTCTGAATTTCATTATTTTCCATGGGATCTTCATTCGTCAGTTAGTAAAACAGCCCAACATCTTAGAGCAAAGTTGCGCCGTCATAAATAAGCAAAAAGCCCCGTTTGATAAACAATCGGGGCTAGTGGAAGTAACGTACTGAAATAGTTAATACGGAAGGACATCTGCAGGCAAATTGTAGAGTTTTGCCAGAGTGTAAACTTTTTCGTTTACGCCCCGTAGCGTCACGCTATTTCCTTGCCGTTTCGCAATATCAATAAGATGGATTAGCAAAGCCAGCCCGCCGGTATCGACGCGCGCGATTTTGCTTAAGTCGATGCAGGTAACCCCCTGCATCACTTCATTTCGCTCTTCCCACAATGGGTTAAGCACGTCCTGATCCAATTCGCCAGCTAATGCCAGGGTGTCACCCATCCGCATCCAGCTCAGTGACTCACTCATTATTTTTTCTCTTCCAGCGTGATCTTCTGCTGAGAAAGTGATTTCAGTTGTGCTGTCAGGCCATCAACGCCTTTGGTACGCAGCAGGGAGCTCCACTCATTTTGCTTAGTGGTGATCATGCTGACACCTTCGGCGATCATGTCATAAGCCTGCCAGTTACCCGTTTGAGAATTTTTACGCCACTGGAAATCAAGGCGCACTGGCGGACGACCGTTAGGATCAATAATGGTCACACGGATCGGCACTATTGTTTTATCGCCCAATGGCTGTTCCGGGGCAATTTGATAGGTCTGACCGTGGTACATAGCCAACGCCTGACCATAAGCCTGCTTCAGATATTCACGAAATGCCGCAAAGAATGCATCGCGTTGCGCAGGGGTCGCACTTTTATAGTACTGCCCCAGCACCAGAGCACCTGCGTATTTGATCTGCACATAAGGTAGAAGTTCCTGATCTACCACTTCACGCAGATAATCGGGGTTTGCACGAATTTTAGGCTGCTCATTCTTAAGACGGTCAAAGGTTTTTTGCGCCGCCTCATCCATTAATTTATATGGATTTGTTTGATCCGCTGCGGTTGCCGCAGACAGCGGAGCAATCACCAGCAGAGCAATCATCATTAAGCGTTTGAACATGTGTCGATTCTCCTGAGATTATTTCGTTGCGCCCGCAGGCTCATTGACTTGATTATTGCCTTCATCTGGCGCTGGCGCATCGCCAGAATTCTTATTCTCTTCGCCCTTGCCGCTATACAGGAACTGACCAATAAGGTCTTCCAGTACCATCGCAGACTTGGTGTCCTGAATGGTGCCACCATCTTTCAGGATAGACGTACCCAACTCTGGATCTTCAAAACCGACGTTTAAAGCCAGATATTGCTCACCAAGTAAGCCGGACGTACGGATACTAAGAGAACTGGTATCTGGTATATGGTTATAGCGCTGTTCAATGTCCAGGGTCACACGCGGCAAATAGGTTTGCGGATCGAGAGTGATATCAGACACGCGCCCCACTACAACACCACCAATACGTACTGGCGAGCGTACTTTCAGGCCACCGATGTTATCGAAAGTCGCATAAAGGGTATAAGTCGGCTCAGTACGTATAGAGGTGACATTGGCTGCTTTCAGGCAGACAAATAGCGCTGCCAGTAACGCCACCAGCAGAAAAAAACCGACCCAAATTTCATTTTTTTTCGTTTGCATGAACTCAATTCCCAAACATCAGTGCAGTCAGCACAAAATCCAGCCCCAGGACTGCCAGAGATGCGTGAACAACAGTACGTGTAGTCGCCCGACTGATCCCGGCAGAAGTCGGAATCGCATCATAGCCATTGAATAACGCGATCCACGTTACAGTGATGGCAAAAACAACGCTTTTAATCAGGCAGTTAACTAAATCCAGACGCCAGTCAACGGCGTTTTGCATCGCCGACCAGAAGAAACCTGCATCGATCCCCTTCCAGCTGACGCCAACCAGTGAACCGCCCCAGATCCCCACGGCGACAAAAATAATGGTCAGCAATGGCAAGGAGATGACTCCAGCCCAAAAACGCGGTGAAATCACCCGCCGGAGCGGATCGACTGCCATCATTTCCATACTGGAAAGCTGTTCAGTGGCACGCATCAAGCCAATTTCAGCGGTAAGTGCCGAACCGGCACGACCAGCAAAAAGCAGTGCTGCAACAACAGGCCCCAGCTCGCGAAGCAGAGACAGCGCCACCAACATGCCGAGGCTGGTTTCGGCACTGTAAGTGGTGAGGACAAGGTAGCCCTGCAGCCCCAGCACCATACCGATGAAGACGCCTGAAACAATAATGATCAGCATCGAAAGCACGCCGACATTATAAATTTGCCGTATCAGTAGCGGAGTATGTTTACGAAACTCCGGCTTACCGACAATCGCATTGAATAACATTAACCCGGCGCGTCCAAACGTTCTGAGGGTTGTTATCCCCTTACGCCCGAACGCAGCCAGTGCATTTAACAGCATGAGCGGTTCAACTCCCTGTCACTGGTAGTAAATCAGAATGATAATCGCCCGCAGGATAACGGAACGGAACAGGACCGTCAGCAATACCATCCAGGAACTGACGCACGCGTGGATCTGGATTTTCCTGTAATGCTTTTGCGCTACCGTGAGCAACGATCTTTTTATCTGCCATGATCCAGGCATGATCAGCAATGCTCAGTACTTCTGGCACATCATGCGAAACCACGATACAGGTGACACCCAGGGCGCTATTGAGTTCAGAAATTAACTTCACCAACACACCCATGGTGATCGGATCCTGACCAACAAAGGGTTCATCAAACATGATAAGATCCGGCTCCAACGCAATGGCTCGCGCCAATGCCGCTCGGCGGGCCATTCCCCCTGAAAGCTCAGAAGGCATCAGTTTAGCAGCACCACGCAATCCAACTGCTTCCAGTTTCATCATTACGGTGCTTTTTAATAACGGCGCAGGTAGCGTTGTATGTTCACGCAACGGGTAAGCCACGTTATCAAAGACGTTCATGTCCGTGAAAAGCGCTCCCGACTGAAATAACATACTCATGCGCTTACGCACGGTATACAGCCGTGAACGGGACATTGCCGGAACATTTTCGCCATCAAATAAGATCTCGCCCTGGTCAGGCGCTATTTGCCCACCAATAAGACGTAACAGCGTTGTTTTACCAATTCCCGACGGTCCCATAATCGCCGTGATTTTTCCGCGCGGCACCGTCAGGGAAATGTTATCGAAGATGCATCTATCGCCACGAGTGAAGCTGACGTCGCGCAAATCGACTAAATTCGCCACAGACTGACCCATTGATTCATCCTTTAGTATTGCCTCGTTAATTACAGCATGGTGCTGGTTTTAACCATGACCTGATATATTTACAGATTATTACCCGCCCTGGTTAGCGAAAGCTGGCATTTGTTTTACTTTTTAGCCGCATAAAGTCAAAATTAAGAATTCGTCACGGCTTCCAACACTCCTTCCAGTGGAGCGGCGAGTATACCTGAAGAAAGGATTTTTGATGCTTTTAGCTACGGCGCTGTTAATTATTGGTTTACTTCTGGTGGTTTACGGTGCCGACCGTTTAGTGTTTGCTGCCTCAATAATCTGCAGAACATTGGGTGTTCCCCCGCTGATTATTGGTATGACTGTTGTCAGCATCGGTACTTCATTGCCGGAAATTATCGTCTCTCTCGCGGCATCGCTGCATGGTCAACTGGATTTAGCTGTTGGTACTGCTTTGGGTTCAAATATTACCAACATCTTACTCATTTTAGGTCTTGCTGCGCTCATTCGCCCCTTTACCGTCCATTCTGATGTTCTGCGGCGCGAGCTACCATTAATGTTACTCATAGCGGTCGTAGCCGGTTCCGTACTCTATGACGGACAACTAAAACGCAGCGATGGTATCTTTCTTTTACTTCTGGCCGTGCTATGGCTGCTGTTCATTGTTAAAATCGCGCGTCTGGCTGAACGTCAGGGCAACGACAGTCTCACCAGAGAGCAACTGGCTGAATTACCGCGTGAAGGTGGCTTACCGGTCGCATTTTTATGGCTGGGGATTGCGCTGATTATTATGCCTGTCGCCACCAGAATGGTGGTTGATAATGCCACTGTGCTGGCAAACTATTTTGCTATTAGTGAAATGACCATCGGATTAACGGTGATCGCGATTGGTACCAGCCTGCCTGAGCTGGCAACAGCGATCGCAGGTGTGCGCAAAGGTGAAAATGATATTGCCGTAGGAAATATCATCGGCGCAAACATATTTAATATCGTCATCGTACTGGCTCTGCCAGCAGTGATAACCCCCGGCGAAATTCTTCCACTGGCCTGGGTTCGTGACTATAGCGTAATGCTGGTAGTCAGCATTATATTCGCGTTACTTTGCTGGCGGCGTCCGCAGCAAATTGGTCGCAGTGTAGGTGTGCTGTTGACCGGTGGTTTTGTTTTGTGGCTGGCGATGCTGCACTGGCTTTCGCCCCTTCTCGTTGAATGACTGGAAACGCATTATGTCGCATTTAGAGTTACAACCGGGTTTTGACTTTCAGAAAGCAGGCAAAGAAGTCCTGGCGATTGAACGTGAAGGCCTGGCCGATCTTGATCAGTACATTGACCAGAATTTTACCCTTGCCTGTGAAAAACTGTTCTGGTGTACAGGTAAGGTGATCGTAATGGGGATGGGTAAGTCCGGGCATATTGGACGAAAAATGGCGGCCACCTTTGCCAGTACTGGAACACCTTCATTTTTTGTTCATCCTGGTGAAGCAGCGCATGGTGATTTGGGGATGGTCACTTCCCAGGACGTGGTGATTGCCATCTCCAATTCTGGCGAATCCAGCGAAATTGCCGCATTGATTCCGGTACTTAAGCGCCTGCACGTTCCCCTGATATGCATAACCGGGCGACCCGATAGCAGCATGGCGCGTGCAGCAGATGTCCATCTCTGTGTTAAAGTACCGAAAGAAGCCTGCCCGCTGGGGCTGGCCCCAACCAGTAGCACAACAGCAACGTTAGTGATGGGTGACGCCCTCGCAGTGGCACTCCTGAAAGCACGCGGCTTTACTGCTGAAGATTTTGCGCTTTCCCATCCGGGCGGTGCGTTAGGACGTAAACTCCTGTTACGTGTGAGCGACATTATGCATACGGGGGATGAGATCCCGCATGTCACTAAAAATGCCAGCCTGCGCGATGCTCTCCTGGAGATTACCCGAAAAAATCTCGGTATGACGGTGATTTGCGATGACAACATGAAGATTGACGGTATTTTCACCGATGGTGATTTGCGCCGCGTCTTCGATATGGGTGTCGATGTGCGCCAGTTAGGCATTACCGATGTTATGACGCCAGGGGGCATTCGTGTGCGCCCGGGCATTCTTGCCGTTGAAGCACTGAATCTAATGCAGTCTCGCCATATCACTTCCGTACTGGTTGCTGATGGCGACCATTTACTCGGTGTGTTACATATGCATGATCTGCTGCGAGCAGGCGTAGTTTAGAAATCAAGGATAACCAAATGAGTACAGCAGGTACGTCGCTTGCGACCTGTTACGGCCCCGTAAGTACTGAGGTCATGGCAAAAGCAGAGAAAATCCAGTTGCTGATTCTGGATGTTGATGGCGTATTGTCGGATGGCCTGATTTATATGGGCAATAACGGCGAAGAGCTGAAGGCCTTCAACGTGCGGGATGGCTATGGCATTCGTTGTGCGCTCACTTCAGGAATCGAAGTCGCCATTATTACCGGACGAAAGGCTAAACTTGTAGAGGATCGGTGTGCCACGTTGAAGATCAACCACCTGTATCAGGGGCAGTCCGATAAGTTAATTGCGTTTGCTGATCTTCTGGCAAAACTGGCGATTGCACCAGAGAACGTCGCTTACATTGGTGACGATCTGATCGACTGGCCGGTTATGGAAAAAGTGGGCTTCAGCGTCGCTGTCGCCGATGCACACCCGTTATTGTTACCACGCGCAGACTACGTGACCAGAATTGCAGGCGGACGCGGTGCCGTTCGTGAAGTCTGCGATCTGTTATTACTCGCACAGGGCAAGCTTGATGAGGCCAAAGGGCAATCGATATGAGTAAAGCCAGACGTTGGGTTATCATTCTGCTGTCGTTGGCCGTACTGGTGATGATTGGTATCAACCTGGCCGATAATGAAGATACTGCTCAGGTGGTGGTGAATAACAATGATCCCACATACAAAAGTGAGCATACGGACACATTAGTCTATAGCCCGGAAGGTGCTCTAAGCTATCGGTTGATCGCGCAACATGTTGAATACTATTCCGATCAAGCTGTTTCGTGGTTTACTCAGCCAGTTTTAACTACCTTTGATAAGGAAAAGGTTCCCACCTGGTCCATCAAAGCAGATAAAGCTAAGCTGACCAATGACCGGATGCTGTATTTATACGGTCATGTTGAAGTCAACGCTCTGGTACCTGACGCTCAACTACGCAGAATTACTACGGATAACGCCCAGATCAACTTGATCACGCAGGATGTAACTTCTGAAGATCTCGTCACGTTATACGGTACGACATTTAACTCCAGCGGCCTGAAAATGCGCGGCAACTTACGCAGCAAGAACGCCGAGCTGATTGAAAAGGTTAGAACCTCATATGAAATTCAAAATAAACAAACACAGCCTTAATCTTGCGCTTGCCAGCGCACTTCTGGCCGCCAGTATTCCGGCCCTCGCCGTAACTGGTGACACTGAACAGCCGATTCATATTGAATCTGATCAGCAGTCTCTGGATATGCAGGGAAACGTCGTGACCTTCACCGGTAATGTCGTCGTGACCCAGGGCACCATTAAGATCAATGCCGATAAAGTGGTCGTCACCCGTCCGGGTGGTGAACAAGGTAAGGAAGTGATCGACGGTTACGGTAACCCGGCCACCTTCTATCAAATGCAGGATAACGGTAAACCGGTCGAAGGTCATGCCTCCAAGATGCACTACGAACTGGCGAAAGATTTCGTCGTGCTCACTGGTAATGCTTATCTACAACAAGTCGATAGCAACATTAAAGGCGACAAGATCACTTACCTGGTGAAAGAACAGAAAATGCAGGCCTTCAGCGATAAAGGCAAACGCGTAACCACCGTTCTGGTGCCATCGCAATTGCAGGATAAAAACAATAAAGGCCAGGCCCCGGCGCAGAAAAAGGGTAATTAATTCGTTATGGCAACATTAACTGCAAAAAACCTGGCAAAAGCGTACAAAGGTCGCCGCGTCGTAGAAGACGTCAGCCTGACCGTAAACTCTGGTGAAATTGTCGGTTTGCTCGGCCCAAACGGTGCCGGTAAGACCACGACTTTCTATATGGTTGTCGGTATTGTGCCGCGCGATGCGGGTAATATTATTATTGACGACGAAGATATTAGTCTGCTGCCGCTCCATGCGCGCGCGCGTCGTGGCATTGGCTATTTACCGCAGGAAGCCTCTATTTTCCGTCGTCTTAGCGTTTACGATAACCTAATGGCTGTACTGCAAATTCGTGATGATCTGACCAATGAGCAACGTGAAGATCGCGCCAACGAATTGATGGAAGAGTTCCATATAGAACATCTGCGCGACAGCATGGGGCAGTCACTCTCCGGGGGCGAGCGCCGCCGCGTGGAGATTGCCCGTGCACTGGCTGCCAATCCCAAATTCATTCTGCTTGACGAACCTTTTGCCGGTGTTGACCCGATCTCTGTTATCGATATCAAACGCATTATTGAACACTTGCGAGATAGTGGTCTGGGTGTGCTTATTACCGACCACAACGTGCGTGAAACGCTGGCTGTATGTGAACGCGCATATATCGTCAGTCAGGGGCATTTGATCGCTCACGGCACACCAACAGAAATCTTACACGACGAGCACGTTAAGCGTGTATACCTTGGGGAAGACTTCAGACTCTGATAGGGTAGAGAATTGCGACGTTTTAGCAGGAGAGTACGATTCTGAACATGAAGCAAGGTTTGCAACTCAGGCTTAGCCAACAACTGGCGATGACGCCTCAGTTACAACAGGCGATTCGTCTGTTGCAATTGTCGACGCTGGAACTCCAGCAAGAACTTCAGCAGGCGCTGGAAAGTAACCCCCTGCTCGAGCAAACCGACCTTCACGAAGAAGTTGATACTCAGCAGCCCCAGGATAGCGAAGCACTGGACACCGCTGACGCACTCGAACAAAAAGAGATGCCAGAGGAGCTGCCACTCGACGCCAGTTGGGATGAAATCTATACCGCAGGTACGCCATCGGGCACCAGTGGTGATTACATCGATGACGAACTCCCGGTCTATCAGGGTGAGACAACCCAGACATTGCAAGATTACCTGATGTGGCAGGTTGAGCTGACGCCCTTTTCCGATACCGATCGAGCTATTGCGACTTCAATCGTTGATGCTGTTGATGAAACCGGCTATCTCACTGTCTCGCTGGAAGATATTCTCGAAAGCATGGGTGATGAAGAGATCGACATCGAAGAGATCGAAGCCGTTCTCAAACGAATCCAACGTTTTGATCCTGTCGGTGTCGCAGCAAAAGATCTGCGTGACTGTTTGCTGATCCAACTTTCCCAGTTTGACAAATCAACCCCCTGGCTGGATGAAGCCCGATTAATCATCAGCGATCACCTGGATCTACTGGCAAATCATGACTTTCGCAGCTTGATGCGTGTTACGCGGCTGAAAGAAGATGTGCTGAAAGAAGCGGTTAATTTGATCCAGTCTCTGGATCCCCGTCCCGGTCAGTCGATCCAGACGGGAGAGCCAGAATATGTGATCCCGGATGTGCTGGTGCGTAAACATAACGGTCACTGGACAGTGGAGCTCAACAGCGACAGTATTCCTCGTCTGCAAATTAACCAACAATATGCAGCAATGTGTAATGGTGCACGTAATGACGCCGACAGCCAATTTATTCGCAGCAACTTACAGGATGCGAAATGGCTTATAAAGAGTCTGGAAAGCCGTAACGACACATTACTGCGCGTCAGCCGCTGCATCGTAGAACAACAGCAAGCCTTCTTTGAGCAAGGCGAAGAATTTATGAAACCGATGGTGCTGGCAGATATCGCCGAGGCCGTCGAAATGCACGAATCGACGATTTCCCGTGTGACCACGCAGAAATATCTGCACAGTCCACGAGGCATTTTTGAACTGAAGTATTTCTTTTCCAGCCATGTTAATACCGAAGGCGGAGGCGAAGCCTCATCAACGGCGATTCGGGCGCTGGTGAAGAAACTGATAGCGGCAGAAAACCCCGTGAAACCTCTGAGTGACAGCAAGTTAGCAACTATGCTTTCTGAACAGGGTATCATGGTGGCGCGCCGCACCGTTGCGAAGTACCGAGAGTCTTTATCCATTCCGCCGTCAAATCAGCGTAAACAACTGGTTTGACTCAACCGATAAGGAAGACACTATGCAGCTAAACATCACTGGAAATAACGTCGAAATTACCGATGCTCTGCGCGACTTTGTCACCACCAAATTCGCAAAACTGGAACAATATTTTGACCGGATCAATCAGGTTTATATTGTGCTGAAGGTGGAGAAAGTTACCCATACCTCGGATGCGACACTGCATGTAAACGGTGGAGAAATTCATGCCAGTGCGGAAGGTCAGGATATGTACGCCGCCATTGATGGCTTAATTGATAAACTGGCAAGACAACTGACTAAGCATAAAGATAAACTGAAACAACACTAATCGTCCGGGCAGTTAACGGGTGCAGGAGGGCCTGTTGTGTAACGCAACGGGCCGTTTGTACAGTTAGCGCTCCGAACCTGATCCCAGATAACTTAACGGGCAGGTTCTTAGGTGAAATTATGATAAATAACGATACGACCCTACAACTCAGTAGTGTACTTAACCAGGAATGTACGCGCAGTGGTGTTCACTGCCAAAGTAAAAAACGTGCGCTGGAGATCATCAGTGAACTGGCGGCAAAACAATTAAGCCTGCCACCACAAGTGGTCTTTGAAGCCATACTGACACGAGAAAAAATGGGGAGTACCGGGATCGGCAATGGTATCGCCATCCCTCATGGCAAGCTGGAAGAAGATACGCTTCGTGCCGTTGGAGTGTTTGTGCAACTGGAAACACCTATTGCTTTCGACGCTATCGATAACCAGCCTGTTGATCTGCTTTTTGCCTTGCTGGTACCCGCAGATCAAACCAAAACGCATTTACACACCCTGTCGCTGGTGGCAAAACGCCTGGCCGATAAAACTATTTGTCGCCGTCTGCGCGCCGCCCAAAGTGACGAGGAGTTGTACAAAATCATTACTGATACCGAAGGGGATCAGAATGAGGCGTAGCACCACCGGGGGCTCCCCTTTTGATGTAGTGAGGAGAAACAGTACATGGTACTGATGATCGTCAGCGGTCGCTCAGGGTCTGGTAAATCCGTTGCCCTGCGGGCGTTGGAAGATATGGGTTTTTATTGCGTGGATAACCTCCCCGTAGTCCTGCTGCCCGATCTTGCTCGCACCCTGGCTGAGCGAGAGATATCTGCCGCCGTCAGCATTGATGTGCGCAATATGCCGGAATCGCCGGAGATTTTTGAACAGGCGATGACAAACCTGCCGGAAGCTTTTTCTCCGCAACTGCTGTTTCTTGATGCCGACCGCAACACGCTTATTCGCCGTTATAGCGACACGCGCCGTTTGCACCCGCTCTCCAGTAAAAATCTGTCACTGGAAAGCGCGATCGACAAAGAAAGTGATCTACTGGAGCCGCTGCGCTCTCGGGCAGATCTTATTGTCGATACCTCCGAAATGTCTGTTCATGAACTGGCAGAAATGCTGCGTACCCGCCTGCTGGGTAAACGTGAGCGTGAACTGACGATGGTCTTTGAGTCCTTCGGCTTCAAGCACGGTATTCCTATCGATGCAGATTATGTGTTTGATGTGCGCTTCCTGCCTAACCCGCACTGGGATCCGAAACTGCGACCGATGACGGGCCTCGACAAGCCTGTCGCCGCGTTTCTCGACAGGCACACAGAAGTACACAATTTTATCTACCAGACACGTAGCTACCTTGAGTTATGGTTACCCATGCTGGAAACCAACAACCGTAGCTATCTGACAGTCGCCATTGGCTGTACCGGCGGGAAACACCGTTCGGTGTATATTGCAGAGCAACTGGCAGACTACTTCCGCTCGCGCGGTAAAAACGTACAGTCACGCCACCGCACGCTGGAAAAACGCAAAACATGACCGTCAAACAAACTGTTGAAGTGACTAATAAGCTGGGTATGCACGCCCGGCCCGCCATGAAACTGTTTGAGCTAATGCAGGGCTTTGATGCAGAAGTTCTGCTGCGTAATGATGAGGGCACGGAAGCCGAAGCTAACAGCGTGATTGCCTTATTGATGCTGGACTCTGCGAAAGGTCGTCAAATCGAAATTGAAGCAACCGGGCCGCAGGAAGTTGAAGCACTGGCAGCAGTTATCGCTCTCTTCGAGTCAGGTTTCGACGAAGACTAGTTATTTTACTCACCATTTCTCCCCCATCTCAAAAGCGCCACCCGGCGTTTTTTTATCTCCCCTTATTACTTGTACATTTAGTGCGCTTTTACCACTCATACAAACATTAAGAAAACATTAAGTATTCTTGTTTAACTAATATTTAGTTTGAGTCGCCATACTGAATGTTTGTCAGAAAATATTTCCAGGAGATCAAATGATATATCTGTCAAAACAGAATCCCCTGGGCACCGGAAGACATAGAAAGTGTTATGCGCATCCGGAAGATGCCCAGCGCTGTATCAAAATCGTTTATCACACCGGTAGCGGTGGGGATAAAGAGATTCGTCGCGAATTAAAGTACTACGCGCATCTTTCCCGTTATCTGCAAGACTGGAGCGGTATCCCACGCTTTCACGGCACAGTAGAGACGGACTGCGGAACTGGCTATATATATGATGTTATTGCGGATTTTGACGGAAAACCTTCGGTCACTTTGACGGAGTTCGCTGCACAATGCCATTACGAAGAAGACGTCGTCGTGCTACGTCAGTTACTGAAAAAGCTGAAGAAATATCTGCACGATAACTATATCGTCACCATGACCCTGAAACCACAGAACATTCTCTGCCATCGTATCAGCGAGTCTGAGGTCGTGCCGGTCGTATGCGACAATATTGGTGAAGGCACACTGATCCCGTTGGCAACCTGGTCAAAATGGTTCTGTCGTCGTAAGCAGGAAAGGTTATGGCAACGCTTTATTAAACAGCCAGTACTGGCCGTAGCTTTAAAAAGCGACAAGCCATCTAAAGAGAGAAACAAATTGTCTCTCTCTTCTCGAGAGGCTTAATAAAGGTGGTGCTGAGTCATAAATGATTCACCACCCAGTTGCCGCATCTGACGCAAAATCCACGCCTGACGGCTACGTACATAGCCCGACGGCGCAGATACCTTGAAGCGCAATGGATTAGGCAATACTGCCGCAAGCAGTGCCGCTTCTGATGCAGTGAGCTTGCTGGCCGGTTTGTGAAAATAACGCTGCGCCGCAGCTTCCACGCCAAACACCCCATCCCCAAACTCAGCAATATTCAGATAAACGGTCAGAATGCGCTTTTTACTCCAGACCGTTTCTATTCCCAGCGTCAGCCCAGCTTCGAGACCTTTACGCAACCAACTGCGTCCATCCCACAAGAAGAGATTTTTTGCCGTTTGTTGCGTTAACGTCGAAGCACCGCGAATTCGTGCCGGGTGACGTTCATTTTGCGCCAGAGCTTTTTCGATAGAAGCGATATCAAATCCCCAGTGATCTGGGAAAGTTTGATCTTCAGCAGCAATAACTGCCAGCCCCATCCACGGCGAAATCTCATCCATGCTCACCCAGTCGGAATGAGCCACATACGAAAAATCACCGTGAAACCAGGCGCTAACTTGCCGCTCCGTCATCACTGCCGAATAAGGCACGGGAACAATACTGAACAATGCAATACCACCGCCCCAAAACAACGCCAGTATCATCAGCGCACGCCACAGAAAACGGCGCAAAAAAGAGGGCAAGAAACGCCTTACACTCATTCAGCCAGAACCAGCACGCGCGATACCAGTTTATCAATGCCCAGTGCAGCCTGGGCGATATCCTTCGCCAACATGTAAGCCGGAGTGGTAATGATCTTGTTATCTTCATCAACCACAATATCGTCAACCGGGCATGGCACATGTTCAGCACCCATTGTTTCGAGCACTTCAGCGGTGTCGATATCTGTACCAATAGTGAGGCGTACCGGGAAAGCAAAAATTTTCGCCAACATTGCCGGCGCAATACACATAAAGCCCAACGGTTTACCCGCCTTATGCATCGCCTGGCACAGTGCAACCAGATCACGGTCAACGCTACACTGGCTGCCTAATGTGGCAAAATTGCTCAGATTTTTTGCTGCCCCAAAGCCGCCGGGAACGATTAGCGCATCAAGCTCCTCAGCAGAAGCTTGCGAAAGTGGGCGAATATCACCACGTGCAATACGTGCAGCTTCAATCAGCACATTGCGCGTTTCTGCCATTGGTTCACCCGTCAAATGATTAATCACATCGGCCTGAGTTTTATCTGGCGCAAAGCAAACTGCCTGAGCACCGCTACGGGCAATTGCTAAAAGAGACAAAACAGCTTCATGAATCTCTGCACCATCATAAACGCCGCAGCCGCTGAGAATTACGCCAATTTTTTTCATTGCACTTTCCTTTTGTCACTGGCTAAAACATATTAATTAATCTAATTAAAATGCTACGCATCACACATTTAACTGATTCATGTAACAAATGATTTAAGATTTGCTATCTTAACTGCGTGCGGCCTGAAAAACAGTGCTGCGCCTTTGTTACAAACGACAATAATTTACGGCGCAGCCATAATTTCCCTGGTGTTGGCGCAGTATTCGCGCACCCCGGTTAATCCGGGGTCATTTTTTTCCGTTCTTTGCCACCCACGCTTTCAGCACTTCAACATCGTGACGCCACTCTTGTTTCATCTCTTCAATCCATTCACCAACGTTATCTTCCCATGCCGGGAGATCCGGTGACTGAATTTGCTGCCCCAGTTGTTGTAAGTGACGAAGCCCAACGGAACCCGCTGCACCTTTGATTTTATGCCCTTCCTCAACAATGCCTTTTTGATCGCGCGCAGTCAGATTAGACTGCAACACGCTCATATATCCGGGCATCATCTTCTCGAAGACAGCAAGACCATCGGTAATTAGCTTCGGTCCAACAAGTTCGAGATATTGTTCCAACATTGGAATATCAAGTAACTCTTGCGATTTGCTATTGTCATCAGGTGCCACCGTGCTCTCCTCTTCGTCCTGAGTATCCCAGAACTTTTTGATCATCGCGGTTAATGCCGGAACGGACAGCGGCTTACTCAGCACATCATCCATCCCGGCATCCAGGTACTCTTTTTTATCTTTCAGTACGTTGGCAGTAAGTGCCACCAGCGGTGGTAAATCATCACGAGAGTAGCGGCGAGTTAACTCGCGAGAAATATCAAGGCCAGTCATATCTGGCAGTTGGATATCCAACAACACCAGGTCATACTCGCCTGGCTTAAACATCTCCAGCGCCGCTTTACCTGTCATTGCCACATCAACACTATTGCCTAATTTCTCCAGCACTGAACGGGCAACAATAACGTTTAATTCGATATCCTCCACCAGTAACACATTCAACGCTGGCAGCGGCAGATCATCTTCTTCGAACACATCGTCAACTTCTTCAGCTACCGCTGGTGCACGCACGGTTAGGGTAAACACCGAACCCTGCCCCGGTACGCTGGAAACACTAATATCGCCGCCCATATCCCGCGCCAGACGGCGAGATACAGCAAGCCCGATCCCTGTGCCGGTAGCAGGTTTTCCACCCTGGCTATCCTTCACCTGATAGTACATAGCAAAGATTTTATCCTGCTCTTCTTGCGGGATACCGATCCCCGAATCGGCGACTTCAAAGTGCAGCATCTCACCTTTATCGTAGCGAACCCGCACTTCAACTTTGCCCTGCTGGGTGAACTTAACGGCGTTACTGATAAGATTCCACAAGACCTGACGCAAACGCGTGCCATCGGTAATCACCTGATGCGGCAGCGGTAAGGTTGGCTCCATCACAAAACGCAGACCTTTTTGTTGCGCCTGCAGGCCAGAAAGATTTTCTAAATCGGCAAGGAATCCGGTGAAGTCGATGGGTTGATTATCAAGCTGGACTTTGCGACGCTCAATTTTATCCATGTCAATAATATCATTGAAGATATTACCCAGTGTCACTGCAGAAACATGGATCGTTTTAAGATATTTTTCCTGCTCGGCGTTCAGATCGGTATCCAGCAAAATTCGGCTCAGGCCTACTATACCGTTAAGCGGTGTGCGTAATTCGTGGCTGATAGTGGAAATAAAAGTAGTTTTATCGCGACTGGCTTGTTCCAGCGCATCCTGGTAATGCTTGCGCTCTGTAATATCGCGACCAAATCCCATTAACCCATGACGTTTACCAACCCGGTCGTAATAAGGCACTTTACGGATCTCAAAACAGGCTTTACGCCCATCCGGGTACTGTAACCACTGTTCATAAGAGAGTGACACGTTGTGGCGAAAAACTTTTTCGTCGGTTTCAATCACCTTTTCAGCAACATCCGGGGCATACACATCCTGTGGTTTCAGATGTACCAGTTGCTTTTCGCTTTTTCCGGTCAGGAGTTCCATTGCGCGGTTACAGCCTGAAAACTCCTTATCTTCGTTGCGATAAAACACCAGATCTGGCGAAGCATCGAGGAAAGAACGTAAAAAAGAAGATTGCTGTTCCAGTTGGATCTGCGTTTCTTCGCGCTCTTTAATTTCAATTTTCAGTTGTTCAAAGGTTTCCTGCAACTCGGCTTCGGCTTTTTCACGAACGGCGATTTCCTGATTTAGCTGGGCAATATTATCTTTTAAC
>ERZ1034915.880-NODE-880-length-18622-cov-14.314806_pt1 | contig 18622 bp, 19 predicted proteins | sample MGYA00520592_ERZ1034915 | MGnify/ENA primary metagenome ERZ1034915 (study PRJEB33766, sample SAMN09781787) | gut metagenome | biome: gut microbiome | host: Homo sapiens | place: Madagascar | study: EMG produced TPA metagenomics assembly of the PRJNA485056 data... | reverse complement strand
GTTCTCACTATTTATTATAAAATCATGTGATTATGGCTAAATTTAATATAAAAGAAGATAGACTTCAGCAAATTATAAGTGAAAGTGTTGTTGAAGTTATTAAGGAAAACACAGAAAATGAAGATTTAGCAGGCTTTTTAGGAAAAATGTATCAAAAAGGAAGAAATTACGCCGCAGATTTTAAAAAGAAATTTAATGCCGCACGAAATGTAGAACGTTATAAGCATAGAGATTTTGACCCATATGCTGAATATGGAGAAGAAATGGCTAACAACGCCCGTAATTATGGTGCAAGGCAATATGCGACTGATATGTATAATAAAACCGTTGATAGAAATCAAAACGCCCGTCAATGGACAACTGATAAAAGTACCGGGAATCAGCAACAGAATACCCAACAGCAACCATTATCAACAACTCCGCAACAACAAGGACCAATGCCAAATCCCGATGTTGCTCCGCAGCAAAATCAGCAACAACAACAAGCACAACAGCCAAATTTTCAGCAAGCAAATCTTAATCCATCAAGGAATAACACATATACACAACAAACACAAAATTCCGCAAAGGTTTTGGCACAAAAGAATGCACAATTCCTTACACAAAAAGGATTTAAATTTGTTAATGGACAATGGATATATATAAAAGACGGTTCTAATTGGCCGGCATTAAGAAGCCAATACCCAGATATTGTTCAAGCAGCAAAATCATATGCTTTTGCCACAAGAAAATTACAAGAGGCAAGAAAAACAAAATTAAATAAAATCATATCAGAAACAGTTACCAAATATATCAAAGATAAAAAAAGGAGACTTTCTTAAGCCTCCTTTTCTTTTTTCTCATCGGTTGAGCCAAAACCGCCCGTTCCTCGTTCAGTATTCATATTGATTTCATCAACAAATTCAAATTCAGCAGGAATCGTCATTCCTATTTTAATCTGTCCAATTTTGTCACCAACCTTATATCGTGGCATATTTGGAAATACATGATAAAATACAGCCTTTGCCTCACCTCTATAAAAATAATCAAGAGTTCCATAAGCATTAGATAGAACCATTCCCGTTTTCCATACTGATGAACGGCATCTGAAATCTATGCTTAAATTCAGAACTTCAGATGTTCTACTTGATGACCATTCATTCGCCCCTCTTGCAACAACATAATAACTGTCATCAAATTCATAAGCCAACCCCAATCCATATTCCCACACATTTGGAGCAACTTCTTTTTCAGAAACCGCCCATACATCATAACAAAAATCTCCCGGCTTTCCTTGTGTCGGAAGTTTTGCATTTTCATTTAATTTCTTTAGTTTAATCTTAACACTCATTATTTTTCAACATTTTTTGCTTTATTATATCTTTCTCTTTCAATCGCATATGCGAGTTCATTTGCCTGTTTAATAATAATGGCAAGTATTGATTTGAAAGGGTTTTTCGTATTATCTTCATCTCCATCAAGAATCTTGATAGCCTCATATTCAGTAGGAGTTAATTTAACCCCATTATTCAATGCCTCCAATGCGCTCCTTTCACCAGATTTAAGATTCCCTTCAAGTTTAGCAAATTCAAAAAATCTGCCACCTCTGATTTTCCAATCTTCTGTACATGGAGCATACATATATCTTTTAGACAAATGCATGATACAACAAACTTTCAACAATGAATTTTTATCAACTTGAAATGTTCCCGAAATCATCTTTGTCATACGTTCCGCAATTCCCATCAACATGTTGATATGCATAAGAAGTGCCCCCTTATAGGCAGTTCCGGCATCCTCAGATATTCCACACGGAGAAGAAAGAAGTTCATCATGAAGTTTATCCATGTCATAATAATTGTTTAAACCAAGATTGGTGAAGATTGTCGCAAATTGTGCCCATGCCTCATTTGCTTGTGTTTCCGCTAATACTAACATAAATTTAAGTTTTAATTGTTTGAAAATTTTCTTGCTTAAAGATACAAAAAAATATTCAATAAGGCAAAATCCATTAAAACAAAAACCCCCGCATCACTGCGGAGGAAAAAGAAAAAATATGAAAAAATGGTTAGTATAACTAATTAGTTATAAGTTTAATATTGTTAATTGCGTTTGTAATATTACGTGTGTTGCTAATACTTTGTGTAGTATCTCCGGAAATTGAATTTTGGATAGATTCAAGTTCTTTAACAACATTTGCAAGTCTGTTGTCAATAGTTTGGCTGTTATTTTTCATCTGCTCTTGAGTCTCATCACTTTCCCTCTGAACCATGTCATAGAAATTCTCAGTCACCCCTGTCTTGTTTGAATGGAAAATACCTTTAATTGAATTAATTAATTTATCAAATACGGTTTCTCTATTCTTTCTATTAAGGTCAGCATCAACTTTCTGTTGTTCAGTTTGTGCAGAAATAATAGCCTCAAGTCTATCGGTTTGGTCGTGGATAGCAGCCTCATTGGTTCTTGAAAATAAATCTATATGATGAGTTATCTGAAAAGTATTACTGATAAAGCCAACATCTGATTTGTATCCATATGTATCCTTATCTTTAATATCCATGTTGTTTTTTTTAGTTTTTCATAAATAGTATTAAATAATCGAAAAAACCTCTTGGAGTAAATCCAAGAGGCAAAACTAAAAAACATTATGACACGTTACTTTTGAATTATGGATTGATACCATTCAGCACGAGTTTTTGTCACATTTCTGATATCATATTTATCTTTCACGGAATTATAAAGATTGTCTTGTAATTTAGTTATCAATTCCGGATTATCAATTAGTTTCTTGATAACCTTAACCCAATCTTTAGGTCGTTTTGACGGCTCAATAAGGACGCAGGTTCCCTCATCATTAATAATTCCACCCTTTTCAAACATATTCTTGCTTCCAATTGTATATGGTCCGAAATTAGTTGCTATGATTGCTGTATGAGTAAATCCTGCCTCAATAAATTTCAATTCTGATTTAACTTCATTAAACGGATTCGGGTCAAGCGGGGCAAGAAGGATATCTACATTTCGGTAATGTGTTGCATAATTATCAACATCTTTTGTCCATTCTCTTCTATAAGGCTCATTTTCCACTAATGGCCATTGAACACCTTTCAAAAACTTATGTAAAAAATCTTTATATGCAGGTGAACAAATTTTATAATCGTCAGTACAGGTTTTTTCATAAGAATACCATACAGATTCTGTTGGCTTAATCGGACGCTGACCGACCATAACACCTTGCTGATTAACAATATTCACTGTCCCCCTAAGGTCATAGCCACAAAGAACAATTTGAATCTTATCAAGAATACCCATTCCTCCAAGCATGTTTGAGAATCCTTTAAGTTGCTCCATATCCTTTTCATGAGCGGAGCCCATAACAAAACCAATACGGATTCTTTTGGATTCGTTCTTGATTGGAAGATATTGTTCTTCTTCCGGGTCTATTGCATTTGGATACACAAAAACATTTTTATTATATTTTCGTATCTTGTTTGCGAAAATTTCCGTGGTCGTGGTTACATAATCAAATCTTTTGATGTTCTCAATCATTTTCTCCGGAACTTTCATTGATTTGTTTGTAAGATAAAGAGGGTGCTGCGGGCCAACGTCCCAATTATCATCAATGTCCATTATGGTTGTGATTTTATGCTCCTTGCAATAATCAAGAAATTTCCAAAAAGTTTCCATATCATTATAGAGTCCCTTATGAATATGAATTATGTCATATTTGTCAAAAGAAGCCAAATCAGCCCAATTCGGAGAATAATTTATCTCAACATTAAACTTATCCCCATAAAGTTTGTCCAATTGTATATGAGGATTAAGAGAACGGTGCAATCCGCACCCGAATTTGTCGCTTGGCACTACAAGCACATTATATTTTCTATCCATTATCTTCAAAATATTTAACAATTATGAAAGCAAGTCCTTTGCATCAAGATTATTATCATTGGCATATTTAATCGTTGCATCTTCCGCCATCTTCCCCAATGTGGTTTTCAAGCAATAATCTTTTGTAGCATAATCTTCATCAGTAGAATCACGAAAATTTGTTACAATATTATTGATAGCAGTATAATTTGATAAATAATCAGATTTAGAAGCATACAATTTCGTAGATAAGCCTAAAGAATTTGCATCCTTAGCATCTCTAACGTCACTACCCATATAGATAAAAGACCAATTATATTTGTCTTCCTGTTCCTTTATCATTTCTTTAACTCGTTCGGATTTATATTCAGTTGAAGCGTTTTCACCGCCATCGGTCATAATTACAATAAGATTCTTTTCTGGACGTTCATCTTCGCTCATTTCCGCAAGACGCTTTCCTACCTTGTCTATAGCAGTTCCCACGCCATCAAATAATGCAGTACAGCCACCCGGACGATAAACATTATCAATATATTCAACATTGTTTATATCCTTCAGCAAATAAACCTCTTTCACCTTATCAGCAAATTTATAATAAGATACTGCACAAGTACCATTTGTATTTTCTCGTTGCTCATCAACAACCTTTTTGAATCCGCCAATAACATCATCCACGGCGTTATACATACTTCCAGATTCATCAATCACAAAAACAATATGCACAAAGTTTTCTTTCATAATTCTTTTTTTATTTTACACAGAAAATAAGTAATAAAATTGTTAAAGTAAACTATTTATCTATGAAAAATTGTAGGATATGGCAAAAAAAACTCTCATATTGACAAAAAGGCAATTAGATGAAATTTGTGGCGGAGATTCTTCATATTTGGATGGTCTTGGCTCAAAGCCTGATGTGCCCAATAATTTTAGTAATGAAATAAGCGCCAGCGGAAGTATGGATAATGAATATCCAAATCCGACAACAACCGATGATATGAGAGATACCATGACTAATGATTGGAGAGGAAATGCAAAACTTGCCGGAATGGGTCCGATAACAGTTCATGAAATGACCAAAAAAGAATGGAATAATGTTTATCTTGACGAAGAGCGAGAACATGGAAATGAACGGTTAAAAGCCCGTCAATTTGGTGCTCAGAATGGTGAGGCAGGAAAATCTTACGGAGCGACAAAAACCGCACTTTCAAGACTTAATACAGCCCAAAAAACCATTCAAACAGGAGCCACACCAGAAATTAAGCAAAAGGCAATGAACACCGTCAATCGAATGAAAAACAATTGGAATGGAATTGATTTAGCCGCAAACCAATACAATACCGCAAAAATGGCAGATAAGTCCATGCAGCAAAATAAAATTGGTCCAAAAATCACTTCCGCCCCTAAAGAAACAGGTAACGGTAAAGGGCATACCCCTCAAAATGGAATTATAACAAGATAAAAATCAAAAGATTATGCAAACTTGTCTTGAAAAGAAAGGTATAGAAGCAAGGCATGAAGCCCTTGTTAGAAATGATTATACACAAAATGATGAGTATTCAGTACTTCATCCAGATGCAATAAGTGATGGTGACCCGCTCGGTAAAGGAACCGGTGGTGGTCATACTCATTGGACTCCTGATTGTAATAAGCCATCAGCAATAGATTATCGTAATTTTGACACCATCAATGGCGGTGGTCTTTATGATATTGAAGGACGTAACGGGGTAGGAGGAAGAAATTTCCTTAAGAATATATCCCTTTATAATGAAAACTATGAATACGGTCCAAATCTTGTTGACACCTCGCTTAACGTAGCGGACGGACAAATTAGATTGTAATTGAAAAATGCCAAAAGAAACAGTAAATAAACAGCAGATGCTTAATGAAATAAGCCAATCTCATGACCAACGTATAATTGATGCAATTAACAAGGTCGTGAGGGTTCGTATGACTTATAATGACCGTCAAGACAATTTTGTGCTAAATTATGAAAAGACCAAACTTGTCGGTCCCGATAAAGGTAAAAACGAACGTTATATTTTACCAGTTGCTTATGGATTAACCAAATCTGGCAAAAGGGCAATCCGAGCATTTGAAACAGCAGGTTCCACAAGACGTGGTGTACCTCATTGGAAACTGTTTCTTCTTGATAATATTGTTAGTTGGGCCAACGGGCATAAAAGTTTTAAAAACTATGCGCAGCAATTAATTAATATGGGGCTTAATACACAAGGTGATAAAGGAATGACAACCTTATTTGCTATAACCCCAATTGCTGACAGCAACGTACAGGTTGCAAAAGATACAAATCCTATTGATTCCAACCCAATTTCAAAATCAGAGGTTTCCCCTACCCAATCTTTGCAGCAGCCTCAAACAACTGATAGGCAAAATTATGTTTCGGCTCAATCACAAAGAATTCCTACTATTGACAAAACACAATCAAACAATTATTTTAAGAATAAGGTTGAATCTCCTGATACAACACCAATAACAAAACAAGATGTTGCTACTGAGCCAGAGGTTAATAACAAAACCCAATCACAGCAGCCAACAAATGCAGAACAAGAGCCATCAATACAAAACGCTCCGGAAACAAAACCTGTAACCAAAGATGAAGTTGATAATCAGGAAAATAAATTGACATCAACGTTCAAGGATTTAACTAATAGAATGAATAACCTTTATAAGGACAATGACGAAAAAGAAATAGATTAAAATGGCAATATCAAAAGACAGATTGGCAGCGATTATAAGTGGCAAAGCAGCAAAGTTATGTTCATCCGAAAGCCAAAAGCAAATCAAGGCATTAGGAACTTCTATATCAAACAGACTTGATGAAGCAACAATGCAAGGAGATGATATGGCAGCTCAATATGAAGCAATGTTAGGCTATAACAGTGATGAAAACTCAGATTCAAGAGATATAAGTTTCACATCAGATGACGTGCAATTGAGCAATCTTCCCGAACATATCAAAAAATCAATGCTTGAACATAACATTGACCGTAGTGGTCTTGGAGGAACCTCGGTTCTTGACAGTATGGGAATCAAACCTAAAAAAAATGTCAAGGTAACCCAAAGAACCCCTATCACAGAACAGCAGCAAATGCCTCAGCAATATGCAATGCCATCAGTACAAAATAATGTTGATTATAGCATAATAAGAGCGGTAGTAAATGAATGCCTTAAAGAATATTTCGGCAAACAACCATTAAATGAAGGAATCAGCGCACTTGAAACGGTTGCATTAAAAGGAAAAACAATCTCCTTAGTTGATAACAAAGGAAATATTTATCAAGGGAATCTGAAATTAGTCGGAAATACAAACGATAAGAAACAATAAAAAAAAGGAAGGTCTTTAAAAACCTTCCTTTATTTTTTTCCAAAATGCTTTTTCCACCAACTCTTCCATGAAGGAAGGCATTCTTCAACTAAAATCGTACCCATTGCTCCAAAAAGGAGACCAATAATAAAAGTACAAACAAAATCAACTGCCATAGTCACAAGTATTTAATTCATCATTATTAACCAATGCATTAAGCCTACGCTCTTTTGCATCGAATATATCATAAATAGTTGCGATTGTGATGTCAGGATAATCTTTTGATACAAAATTTCCCGTTAACGGGTCAATATCAACAAGGTTTGTTACAGCCGATGGCAATATTCCTTCTTCAAAATTATCAAAATCTTCTGAATTCATCTTTCCGACCAATTCTTCAAATTTTTCCCTTACTTGTTGAATACCCAGTTCCTTTTCCCTTTCTTTTCGTTCATCATAATCTTTGGAAATTTTATCCCAATCCATATTACATTCATCAAGGAAAGGAATCTTCCATTCCGGATGCCTTTTCCAAAAGGCTATTTCCCTATCATCCATGGTCATCAATTGTTCAAAAGTATCTTGGTCTCCCGGCTTGTTTGGAAATCCGCTACACAACTTACATTCTTCAGCAGTAAAATATTGACGGTCATCAGGATTCGTAATAAGGATTTTATTTCGGATATTTGGATGAAAGCAAACCAAAAGCGGAGTTATACGTTTATTAAATGTTTCTATATATTTTGGAACATTATATTCCTCACCTTCTTTACAAAAAATATCGCTTTCAGAATCAATGATTTTCCTCGGCACAAGATGGCAATTAAGAACAATCTCTTGTTCTATTGAAATTTCAGGATGATGTTTCTTAACGTATTCATTTAATGAAAGTTTATGCTCTTTTGGGGCAAGTTTCCCATCAATGTTGTTTGCTTTATATTCTTTTTCAAGAACAGTTTTCATATCCTTTTTATCATTGAACATCCCATCGGTTCCATAATAATGCGTTACCGTTTTCAAATCAGCATGAGATTTTGATGTTCCATCGTTAATATAATAAATTGTCTCACCCATATGAACATCAAGATTGTTCCTTATGGCAAGTTCCATCCATGCTTGCCTTGATTTAGGACGTCCAGCCTTGGTGATAGTCTGACAATCTATCATATAATCTTTAATACTTTTCTTGATTTTTCCCTTAGAGGCAATTTGTTTAAGAGGAATCTGATAATTGTATATTTTTTCAATATATGAATAATATTCCTCTATAAATTCTTGTCCCTTTTGACGTTCAAGAAGTCTCACCCCTTTTTCAAGAAATTTGGCAATGTATTCAGGCATCTTTTTCGATTTAATAGTATTGCCGACCATTTTCACATCATTTGGAAAATCTTCCTCAGGAAAATAATCCGCATAATTTTTTCTACTAAAGTTGATTGTTGCTGCAACGATTTCATCAATGCCAAGCCCCATTTTATTTTTAGCATTAGGAGTATAATGTTTATCACACATGAATAAATCATTAAATTCAGCAACATCTGCTTTAAAACCAGTATAAGATTGCCCTTTTTTAGTCTCACGTGATAGTCCCGGACTAATATAAGGATTTTCTTCATTGTAACGATATTTCTTTGGCAATTGGAAGTTGAAGCCATCTGTATCGCCAACAATAGGTGAATAATTATATTCATTTCCCAATCCATTTACAGTACCCATTGTTGAAAAATGATAAATCATAAGGCGTAAGCATTGCCTACCGGTACAAGTGGTTTTTTCAGCGCAATCAATACTTCCAAAAGGAAAAACATTCGGAGCCCCGTATGAACCGAAAAAGCTGTTTCCAAGTATTTTTAGAGGTAATTGTTTTTTATCATTGGCTGCTGCTTCAGTTTTTGCCTTCATCATTTTTTTATTCAATTCTTTTCCTTCCTCTTTTGTTGAATATTCATGATTTTTAAGCATCTCTTTATATTTATCCGCAGCCTTGCCCGCTTCTTTCTTTAATTTTTTATATTTTTCTCGCTGAGTAAGAACATGTTCCAAGAAAAATAACATTGTATGCATAAGGTCTTTCGCATCAGATATGCCCCAAGTAAGGATAATTGATGGATAAAGTGAATTATAGTCAAATTTGGCAACATCAGGAACAAATCCTACCTTGAGTAGTCTTGAAAGTCCTCCGGTAAAAGTTTTATTTTCTCCAAAAGGAGGAATAGCCAAATTATTCTCATAACTCCAAGCAAGCATCAATGATTTCCACTGCCCTGCGGTTCCCATTGTACAACATTTTTGGAACGGAACAGGAAGCATCTTACAAATCAAGAAATTTGACGTATTATAACGTTGTTCCACTTTATCGCATTCCCAAAGGTCATCGAGAAGATAACGTTGAACAACATATCGTCCTGTTACAAGAGAATAGCCGTCAAGAATTTCATTTTTGGTATATAATTTAAATGTATCCCCCTCTTTTCCTTTTCTTAATCTATTTTCTTCATTTGTTTTATTAATGCTTTCGAGATAAGCATTATAAAGTTCTTCAGCAGTTACATCAGCATTATATTTACAATGGGTTCCACCTGAAACAGAACGAATATCATAATCATAAGCTATTTGTCTTTGAAAATAATTCAAGTCTTTCAAAGGGTCAGCCTTAATAATATTTGGAATATAATTCGGGTCATAGATATACCAATCCCCGTCCGTTTGATTAAAAGCATAATGAGCCTCATTGTCATTCCATATCTCAGAAATCCTATCACCCGGCACATATACACGGTCCGGTTTCACAATCTTTGAATATTTTGTAACATATTTCAAATTTGAAAACAACATGTTTGAATCCAATGCCTGCGCTCTACGAACGGCATGCAATGAATCGGTAACTATTGTTTGTGGAATAATTGTCTGATGAAAAGTTTCAATCTCTCCACCAAGTTTCAAAATGGTTTCCCTATAATTTTTGACAATTCCAACTCCGTCAAAGTATTTTTTTGACATTTCTTCAAATGATGTTCCAAGACGCTCACAGGCACCTATTAGTATATTAAAGTCAAAGGCTTCTCCGTTATGAGCAGTAATAATATCTGGACGAAATGTATATATTATTTTAAGAAACTTTTCAATGTTTTCAAGTTCAGAGGCATTTTTTTCTTCCTCTGAATTCCCTTTCGTAGAATAAACCTTTTCAAAGGTCATTTCTTCCCCATGATATTTAACCGGACGATTGAATCTGATACCAAACTGTTCTATTCTGTCTTTTTTGGTATCAAGTCCCGTGGTCTCCAAGTCAAATATCATTCTGAGACAATCATCATAATCCTCATACCCCTTAAACATTCTTTTACCCGTGGCAATCATATATTGCTCAATAGGTGTCACCACAAGATATTGCTTGTCATTCTTCTTTGACGTTGGCTGAGTGGTATAAGATGGCACAACTTCTTTTTCATTTTTCTTTTTACTCGGATATACGGGGTTGCCTGCCCTTTTGAAAAATTCCAAAAATTTTGAATAACTCAATGGCTTTGTTGCCTTAAAGATATAAGTATAACCATCAAGAATTTCTTGAACCACTTCACCCTCAGTGTTTGTTGTGTCAAGTTGCTCACAACGAATTCCATATTGAGCACACAGTTGATTATATTTATCTCTTCCGATTTCTCCAATTTTTAGGCAAGCATTTCGGGTTGCCCACAAAAAAGGATAAAATGAATCCACAGAAATACATTTTCTATCTGATTCATCCCTATATATAACTTTAATAAAATCATCTTGATAATTATATTCAAAATTAACAATACGTTCCTGCGGATTTCGCCCATCAAGAAATGTAGATACAACCTCAGGTGTAATTGTTTTCTTAACAAAAGTTCTTGCCATAAAAAATATATTTGTTATAAAAATACAAAAAATCCGACCCAAAAACAAATGATTATTTCAAACTATTTATACCAAAAGATTTATATTTAGTAATGAACGAAGCATATTATACAAAATATAATACTGGTGGATACAAAAAATCCGGTCCATCAAAAAGATATTTGAATTTTTCTGTAAGCAGAAAAAATGTTCAATCAACCGATGCCAACGGAACACAATCTAATGCAACATTATTGGAAATCTCATTTATGAATTTGGATAAAAATGATTTTTCAACAATAAAGCAAAATTGTATTCCATCAGCAAGATTTTGGATGCAGGATAATATGTATCATACCCCATGTATGACATTTTCAATACCGGAGGCTAAATTTGCTAAATGGGTTCGTTTAATGATGCCTAAAATAAAAACAATATTGGAGGCTTCAACCACATCTCAATACCCTAATATTGATAATTTGGAAAGTGACCTTATGGATGCAATTCATAATTCAGTAAATCCACAAGTCATTGAGCGGGCACAGGTATCCCTTAAAGCATTAGAAGAGGCTATTTACAATGCGATTCAAAACAATAAATGGGACGAAGCTATGGTTCTTTATAAAAAGGCAATCAACCTTATTGCCCGTGTATATGGTCACCAACTTGCCCCAAATAATGTCAAAGCAATATATGCTCAAGCAGAAGCAGCCGGCATCAAACCAACTGATAAAGGAGCGGCAACCGACTCATATTGGCCGGATGGTACAGAAAAATTCTGGCCTACGTTTGTTCGTTCAGCATCAACTTGGAGAAAATGGGGAAGAACAATCAAAGATGAGCCTAAAATGCAATATTATATAAGCAGTAGTTACACCAAACGTGAGACCAAAAAAGGACTTCAGCAAAAAGCATCTGCAATGGGTCTTAATGCATCTGACCTTTCCCTTCAGCAAAATGATACATTGGGAGTAAATAAAACATTGGCAGGATTAAGAGGAGCCGCTTATGATATTTCTGATACAGAAGGAACAACGAATTTCTTTGATGAACTTGGATTGCTCAACAATCTTGACGGAACATTGACTGATAAGGCAAAAATTGACAGTGAGCAATGGATGCAAAAAATGCAAGATATTAAAAATCAGCAAAACGTTCAATTAAATGCTCAAGACCAAAAAAAGCAAGACCTTACATCAGAAGAGGGACAAGCCAAAATATTTTATAATGCATTGGTAGATTTATGCAGCCGTTCAAAAATGGAAAAAGGATGGGATAATCTTGGTATTAAATTGCCACAACAAATTCAAGGAGACCCGATTATCACTTATTTGAATGCCGTATATAATATTGCAAAGGCAAAAATCAATATGGTATGGAAAAACCCTACCAACACTGAAAAAATTGCACAAATGGTTACCGCAGCGGTTGCCTTATGTACAGTCGGTAAATCTAAGTTACCACAAATGGGATATGATTTCAGTAATGTATCACATGTGTTTGGTAGTTATGAGGAATGTAAATCAACTGTTTTAGGCGTATCTGACAGTATAATATCAGCCCTTTCCTATGAAACTGATAAACAATTCCAAAATGATACACCGCTTAATGAAATAAAATTTTTGATAAAGTTTGGAAGCCTTATGGAAAGAATGAGCAATCTTAGAACAGAAGGATATAAATACGAATTGAATGAAGGAATGATTCGCCGTCCGTCAGATGATGCAATAATGTCATTCTTGGGGCAATTTGGATTGAATTTTAATGAAGAAAACCCATCAGAAAATAATCCAAATAACAACATGGAGTAATGATTCAGGAATATACCCAAACAACATTTGATGATTTCCGTAAAAATTTGAAAAATACAATTAAATTATACCATTGCACAACAAAAGAAGGTGCTGAAGGTATAATAAAAAACGGTACATCCATAGAATATACCGGAAAGAATTCCAATTTTTATGGGCAGGGCTTCTATACAACTTATGATTTGAATAGTACTTTGGACAATCAAAAAGGAAATATATATGGAAAATATCTTATAGAATTTGCACTTATTGGCGGATTTAAAAATTTCATAATATTTGACAAAGCCATGAATGACAGATATAATGGAGGAAAACCCGTTGAAGAACAAATAAAAGAATTATGCCCACCAGAAATAGTTACTAAACTCAAAAATTATGGATATTTTAGACTTGTTGACCAAACATATGGTAAAACATGGCGTTCAGCACCTATGGCAAGAGCATTTTTCGTTGCATTAAAAGGTAATCCATTAAATAAAGACAATATGGCTCCATGGCAACAAAGTAACTTATGGGGAGGCTTATCAGATGAATTAGAATTGGCAAAAACCAAAGTTCGTGGATATGTATTTTGGGGAGGAAACGATGGAAAAGTGTGTGTTGTTAGAGATTTTTATTCTTTAATTCCTATCAAAATATGGGACCCTACAAAGGGGAAAGACCCCCGAAATGTCAGAGATTCAGGATGGATAGGAGTATTAGAGCAATCAACATACAGCAATATAACAAGTAACGGAACTTCCGGAATAGAAATTAGAGGAATGTACCCGGAAACACCATTGAATGAAAAAGTTATATGTGGATATATGTTGGTTAAGGGCAAACCTGCCGGAAAATATAATTATGTTAATATGAGTACGAAAAAAGAATTACTTCCAGTTCCAGCTGATTATGCTACCGCTTTTGACCCTACAACAGAAACAGCCAAATTCACAATAGGAGATTCGGATTACGAATATTCAGCCAAGAACAACGTTTTTATTGAAGATGGATGTTTTGTATATTCTCCCGAAGAATTTGCGGCAGAACTCAAAGAAAACGGCTTGCTTCAAGAATCTTTTAATAAAATGATAACATTAATGAAAAAAATAATGTAGAAATGGAAAAGAAATTTGTTGATTTTATATGCTCAATGCATGGCTATCTTATCAGAACAAAGGAAATACATTGGAATACCGATAATAATGCCGAGCATCTTTTATGCGATGAAATATTGGATTGCATAGCAGACTGTGAGGATAGATTTACCGAAGGCATTATGGGTTTGGAAGGAGAACATTTCAAAATAGGGGATTTGAAACCAATGTTACCAAGAAATGAGTCTTTGATACCAATGCTGAAAGAACTTGAAGGAGAAGTCCTTGATATAGAAAGTGACCTTTCTGAAAAGAAATATAACGGACTAATAAATGTTCTTGATGAACTTCTTGAGAATATTAACAAATTCAAATACAGAGCAAGTCAGAAATAAATATCTATCTATGTATGTATGTATGTATGCATTCAATAAAATCACTTATAAGAGAGGCAAAAGAAATTAATTCTTTAATTAATGCCTTTGCTAAAAAGAATCCAAATATCAATCCAAAGGATTTGGAACAATTATTCACGGCTGACCCAACCACGGTTCAAAACAGCCGTGGCGTTTTTGCTGGCAAGTATTGTGTATGGATAGGGAATCAATATGTTAACGGGAAATTAAAGGTTGGTGATATTCCGGAGTTAAAGAAGGCCTTGAAGACCTACAATATTAATAAATCACAAATAATGACACCTATAAATGAGATAGGCTCATTATCGGATTTAATTACCATCATTTCAGATTACACAGATGATTTCAAAGCCACCAGACAATTGTCCAAAGGAGAACAAGCATTGGAAAAGGTATATGAGGATGCGGACTGGGTGGTGTACATACCGCATACATATGAGGCGAGTAGGAAGATTGGAGGTGATACCAATTGGTGTACGGCGAGTTCAGATGATAGATATTTCAATATGTACACAAAAGATGGTCCGTTATACGTAAATATACGGAAGTCAGATGGTTCAAAATATCAATTTCATTTTGATAGCAGACAATTTATGAATGCCGATGATGAAAAAGTATCAATAAGAGAGCTGGGTTTAAGTGAAGGCTTAGTAAAATTTTATGAAACCGTATATCCAAATTTTAATTTTTATATGAAATATGATGATGTTGGTAAATTTTATAACGGATATGCCGGAGTTCTTTTAAATAATAAATGGAACTTAGTAGATACCCAAGGAAAATTGCTTTCTCCGAACCAATGGTTTGATGATATTGGTGATTTTTATGATGGATATGTCAGAGTTAAATTAAATAAGAAATATAATTTCATAGATGTCCAAGGAAATCTGGTATTCCCGAACCAATGGTTTGATTTTGCTTACGATTTTTATGATGGATATGCCAGAGTTAAATTAAATAATAAATGGTACCAGATTGACACCAAGGGGAACATCGTGGCGGCGGTGAATGAGCATACAGTGGTCATTACCAAATCCGATTTAAGTAAAATCGTACTGGAATGTGTATGCCGTATTATTTCAGAAAAAATTAAAAAAATATAACAAAAAGCCTCGGCTATTGCTGAGGCTTTTCTATTTTAGAAATTAGTTTTCAAATTTCCAAGATTGAGAATCCAACAATGATTCAACCTTATCTTTTGAAAAGCCAAATTTAAGTGTCATCCTTCCGTTTTCAGGATATTCTTCAAGATTTTCAATATCAATCCAAGCAAGAGCCAATATTCCGTAGGTTGCATATTCCATTGAATAACAAGATGTCTCTTCCAATGTTTTTAACGGCAATGTTGTTATAACCCTTTTTATTTCTGAATAAGTACTTTCTTCAGGAGTCAAGTCACCATTTGATGATGGCGTGTCAATATCCCAATCAGGACCCCAAACATATTCTGGTGTTTCACTGAAGAAAAAATCATATTCATAAGTGCCATTTGTGTTTTTGCAAATCGGTTTCACATATACTAAAACAGGTTCCATAAATTAAAAATTTTCGTCATCATCATTATCTTCATCCATTGAATCAATCAAGTCATCAATGGCTGAATCATCACCTTTTTCAACCTCTTTTAATTCAAATAATTCACAGCCTATTGTTTTGAGAAGTTTATCAACATGTTCAAAATCATCTCCAAAATTCAGAAAAAAGGGCTTGTTATCATATTCAATTGTATAATTATCTATTTCACAAAAGCAAAGTGGAATTATTCCATCAATACAATCTTGCATGGAAAAACAATAATTTTTTTTGGCAAGAACAATCTCTCTTGGGAAAACAGCCTTTCCTGACCGTGACAAAGAGTTCTTATCCGGCATGAGATTGGGGACTATAGCAGATGGGGCAACGTTAAAAAAGTCACCCCATATAGTCTCCTTATCCACAGTGAAATCAAACCGATAAATGTATTTGCCATCAACCGTCCGTCCGATTTCATCCACAAAGCCTAAATATTCTTCCATTACTGATTTTCTTTTTCTACAGGTTGCAATTTCATATCTATGTTATCTGATATAAAATGAAGCACTAAATTTTGGCGTTCTTTATTTTCAATACATGACAAAAATATTCCATTATGGGAAACAACTCTTTGGCATCCATTTTCTTCTTCAACAAACTCAAGATTAAATTTCTTATACATTGATAAGTCTCCAATTAAATTTCCATTTAAATCTTTTAACAAAATTCTTTCAGTCATTTTTCATTTTCTTTTTTTATAACTTGATTTATTATTAATTCTTTTCTCATAACAGTATTCCAAATTCTTTCATATTGAGTTCCTCGAAATATTTGATAGTAAATATCAACATCTTTGGTTTGTCCAATTCGATAAATTCTATCCTCCATTTGACGGTTCTCTCCGGGAACATATGAAATATCATTTTGAATTAATTTATTAGAAACTACAAGAGTTAAACCAACACCTGCCGCTTGAACATTTCCAATAAAAACCATAACATCAGGGTCTTCAATAAAAGTTTTTTGAGCAACATCTTTTTGTTTTGCTGACATTTTTCCGTTATAAACAACACATTTTTCTTGATAATAATCACGGAGCATATTTAATTCTTCATCATAACATGTTGCAATTATAACCTTATCTCCATTTTTGATGAATTCATCAGCCAATTTTATTGTGTTTGGAACCATTTGGTTTGAACAATAACGTCTATATATTGCACCTTCCAAAAGGTCTTTGTTTATTTCTTTGGTAGGGTCAGCCTCTAATTGAGCCGCCTCATATTCATCCCATAATTTTGAATATTCCATCATTTGCTCCATTGTGAAGTCATAGAATATTTCATGCACTCTCTTTTGAGGTAGATTAACTGCAATATCTTCTTTTGTTCGGCGCAGATAAATATGAGATATTTTCAATTTTAATTCATCAAGGTTTGTTCCATCTTTTGTTACAGTAATCATTCTTGCATGGGAACGTATATAATCTTTTAATTGAGATTTTTGCTCATCAGTAAGGTCATACCAACTTGCCTTATGGACATTGGATAAGAATTTATTTGTCCATTTTTCTTTTTCTCCTTTGGCCGGAATATGAATAGCTCCGCAAAAACGGTCCATATAATATTGCCAATCATCGGTTATAGGGTCATTTAACAATTGAAGAAGACAATACAAATTTTGAGGGTTATTTGTAATCGGGGTTCCAGTAGCAAGATAAATGCTATTTGGATTTCCCCTTTTGAATAAATCTTTAATAACTTTATAGCGTATTGATGTATTGTTTGATAATTTATGCGCCTCATCAACAATTATCAATGATTTATGGTTGGTTATATATTGAAGCATTGGGCTGTTTTTAAATGCCTTTTCAATATTTTCCTTACTTCTGGAAATCGGTATTTGATAAAATTCATCAAGAATATCATAATTAATAATAACAAATTTATTATCAATCCATTTACCTTTTTCCATGGCTTCTTTTTTTAGGTCCTCAGTTGATAATCCAGATTTACCTTCACCATAACCTAAATGCTTTTCAAGTTCAGATTTAGTTTTACCATTAAAACTTTCAATAATCGTTATGTCCTTTTCCGGAACATACCACATCAATTCTTTTTTCCAATTGGTTTTGAGAGAAGCCGGACAGATTATTAGGATTGAATCAAAATTTCCTTCCAAGGCTGCAATTGTCAGTTCCATAGATTTACCAACACCCATATCATCAGCAAGGATACATTTTTTTCTTGCCAACAAAAATTGAACCGCTTCTTTTTGATGTGCCTTTATCTTTCTGTTCGGGTCTTTGAGGGATGCCAGCATGTCATATCTATCAAAATCAACTTGAACTGTATGATAATCATCTATCAAGAAATTACCCATCAATGCTTTTTTTGGAATAAACATTTCCATCGGATTCATATTGACTCGGTATTTAACCATACAATGATAAGTTCCTCTTGTTTCTCCAAGAAATATAAGAATTTGAAGTTTCCTAGGAGAAAATTCTATTTGATATTTGTCTTTCAAAGAATCTCCAAACCAATCAGTTATATTAAGAGTTTTTCCAATAGATTTAGGTTCTTGAAATTGATTTGTAATTATATATTCAATAGCATATTCTGTAAGAAGAGATGTTTTTTGAAGGTCAATAACATCTCTTTTCATACGAAGTATATATGGATTCAATCCGGTATAATTTCTTAAAATATCAATTGTTTCATTTCGTGTTTTAATAGTATTAAACATTAACAAACAATATTGTTATCAAGA